>ERZ827117.17-NODE-17-length-283016-cov-8.134248_pt1 | contig 283016 bp, 217 predicted proteins | sample MGYA00519920_ERZ827117 | MGnify/ENA primary metagenome ERZ827117 (study PRJEB31778, sample SAMEA3449260) | human gut metagenome | biome: human gut; feature: human-associated habitat; material: faeces | place: United Kingdom | collected 2010/2012 ...
TCGAGCATATCGAACGATTTGAAAGGTATCAGATGGTCGTCTTTTTCAAAATAGGTAGTGCCGGATAATTTCCACAGATTTTGTTTAAAGAATTTTCCGGGTATTTCCCTGCTTGGCATTATTTCATTAGGTATGGTCCTAAATATTTCGCCTTTTGTTGTGGCCCACGAGGGTTGTATGCCGGTCATACGGGTTACGACCGAGGGAGCATCTTCTTCGATATCGATCCAAAAATCGCATCCCATTCTAATTTTTTTATTGTCGAATGTAATCATTACTTTTAATCTTCCTTTATTCTATGAGTTATGGGAATAATAGCATGTAATTTTAATGCTTTTTCCGTAGTAATTTATCATCAATCTATGGAGGCAAAAAGATTCTCATATTTACTTAGTGAGGTGAGATAATTGTTCTTATATTCGATAAGACGTATTTTGGAGAAAGGGATTCTTTGTGATTGTATAAAGTTCGTCTGTTCATCTATTTTATTGAGAACAATGGATTTTCGGTTGAGCTTGGAAATTTTTCCGACAAGGATATAATCGTCCGATTCCAATCCTATCGCTATGTTTTCTTTTTTCTCCATGAAGGTACTGAAAATGTGCATGGTATTTGTACAATCTATACCCTTTCCTTCATATTTCCACATCGGTGAATAGTTTAGAGAAAGGATTTTTGCCGAAATTCTTTCTGTTGAAACTATATTTTTTTGTTTAATGAAATTTTTATTGATAAATAAATATCCGTCGAAATTAAAATCTCTCTGACTTTGGTGAAGAATAATCCATTCTTCATTTTCTTGAATGACCACACCTTTATATATTTCATTGTGGTTATTAACCTTGATTTCCCAGATTTCCAATCGGGGGATTTTTGTGGAGTCTGTCGTTATATATTTTTGATAAGCGCACGAGTAACGAGTGTTCACTCGAAAAAAGCGAATCTTCTGTAAAGGGAATTTTTTATATTCAATCCATTGTGCTTGTTTATCTAAAATCCTCATTGTTATGTATTGTTCGTTGATATTTTTTATTTCTCCAAGCCAAAATTTATGAGCTTTGTGTTGCCATATTTCAACGAGTTTCTCTTTATCTTTATCAAATAAAGCGGGAGGAAATAGAAGCGTAGAATTTATGAGCTCCCATTTTGAGTTGGAAAATATATAGTCTGCTATTCTGTCTGTTTCGATATGAAAATGGTCTATCCACTCTCGATTGATGAATGTATATCCATCGAGGACATAGTCATATGTATTTTCCAAAACAGCGACCCAATTGTTATCATGATTCACGTAAAGGCCAGTGATAGGCTCTTTTCGTTGTTTTATTTTTATGGTAACAAGATTCTTATTTGTAACATTTTCTCCTTTTATCTCCTTTTTCATCTTCTGTTTATGATTCTTGTTCTGTATATTCGTCTTCCCAAGTTTCCGGGTTCCAGTTTTTTTCAATACGGTCTATTAAAAATTCTATACCCCAGATTCCATAAGGAGGATATTTCTGTTGCTTTTTTGTCGGTTTTTTTACTAGTTTTCGCTCCAAAGTATGGTTATTGACTATAACCCACCCTTTGAACACTCCGCAAACCGTTTCTACTGTTTTGAAATATTTAGGGACTTTGAACTTTTTGACTTCGGAAAAGCCGACTTTGCGAATGTATTTTCTTCGTAAAGCTATTCCCAACGGAACGAAACAGATATATCGTTCTTTCTGTTGTGCTAATTTTTCCAAATCGACAGGTTCATGGTATACCCCCGGAAGTAAGCGTATCAATGTCGTTTGGTCTACTTCGGCCATGTATTGGATATATGCATTTCCTATTGCCGTGGAGACTTCAAAAATATCCCCGATTTCAATCTTCTGTGTTCCCATGAGTCCAATGGTTTAGTCGTCGAAGTAAGGCGTACTTATGTAGTATAGATAAAAATCTACCGGGATATTCAGCTTGGCGATTCTTTTCCACATGTCGGGCCGTATTCTGAACTGGAAGTTATAATGTCCCATACTGCAATGGAGTATCAGTCCGCTGTTTTTGAAACGGCGGAAAACTTTTCGAAACAACTCTAAACGGCTTTCTATCAAGTCCAATATTTCGTTGGATTGATATACCAGATCGAAGTATTTCGATGATTTTCGGTTGTCGAATGTATCGTAAAACCAGACATTTTTCTCATCGAAGACCGGGTGAGTGCCGAGCTCGGTGTAGGGTATGTCGGGGTATCCTTTCCGTTTGATACGGGTGGGGGATATTCCGGTTATCTCGGTAACGATACCCGGGTCATTCTTTCCGGTCTCGATATAGAGCGTACAGCCCATCTCGGTTCCGGCCTTGATTCGGTTAATGTTATTTTTTTTGCTTTTACTGAGCAGGTACAGGTCGAAGTCGACCAACAATCCGTACGGAGCGATACGCTTCCACAGTTCAGGCGGAATGCGGAATTGAAGTTTATGCCGGTTGACATAACAGAAATGAAGGAGGCATTTGTATTTGTAGTTCCTAAAAATCTTTTGGAAAGAACTTTTCTGTTTCTCGATCATTTCGAGCATATCGAACGATTTGAAAGGTATCAGATGGTCGTCTTTTTCAAAATAGGCAGTACCGGATAATTCCCACAGGTTTTGTTTAAAGAACTTTCCGGGTATTACCTTACCGGGTATTGCATTGTGGGGTCTTGTTCTGAATATTTCGCCTTTTGTTGTGGCCCACGAGGGTTGTATACCGGTCATGCGGGTTACGACCGAGGGAGCATCTTCTTCGGTATCGATCCAAAAATCGCATCCCATTTTAATTATTCTATTTTTTAATAAGCCCATAATAATTATATTATTTAATATTTGAAAGTAGGGTTACTTATCATCTTCAAATGGCATTGATTGTGCAATGGAATTTATTGAGAATCCTAATAATGCACAAAATATCAGCATGGTATTTCGATAGAATTTCATAGTACGCAAATTGGGGTGTTTCTTTTCTCAAAGAAAGGGAATATTTATTAAAAAACAAAATATTCTCAAAAAAAATAAAAGGCGATTAACTCTAATGAATTAATCGCCTACAAAAAATATATACTTATACTCATTCGTCGGCCGATTCGTGTTTGCGGTATTCTTCGATCATATAGCCTTTTACTTCCTTGAATAAGCGAGTCGCAAAGACAAAGTCGTTAAGAGCTTCGTTAGATGATGTGAATATTTTGGTACGATTTCCTACCCACTCTCTGTGTCCTTTATTAATAAAGACAATATTTTCACCGATTCCTATTACAGAGTTCATATCGTGGGTATTGATGATTGTCGTTATATTGTATTCGTGTGTAATATCGCTTAATAATTCGTCGATAAGGATAGAGGTTTTCGGGTCGAGTCCCGAGTTAGGCTCATCACAAAATAAGTACTTGGGATTCAATGCGATTGCACGAGCTATCGCCACGCGTTTTTGCATACCTCCGCTGATCTCCGACGGATACAAATCGTTAACCCCTTTTAGATTAACACGTTCTAAACAAAATTCTGCTCTTTTTTTACAAGCGGCATAGGTGTCTCGTGTGAACATTCTTAGCGGAAACATGACATTGCCCAATACCGTTTCTGAATCGAATAGGGCCGAGCCTTGAAATAGCATGCCTATTTCGTTCCGAAGTTCTTTAATTTGTGAAGCCGACATCGAAGTGATGTCTCTACCGTCATAAATAACTTGTCCTTTATCGGGTTGCATGAGACCAACGATACATTTCATCAATACCGTTTTGCCCGATCCACTTTGCCCGATAATTAAGTTTGTCTTTCCAGAGTAGAATTTGGCGGAGACATTGTGTAGAATGACTTTCCCGTCGAATGATTTGGATATATTATTAACTTCTATCATCAAAATAAAATTTGAGTGAGAACCACGTCGAGAAGTAAAACGATAACGCTGCTTACGACGACAGAGTCGGTACTGGCTTGCCCGACTTCGAGTGCTCCACCTTTCACTTTGTATCCATAGTACGAGGCTACGCTACTGATGACAAAGGCGAAGAAGAGTGCTTTGAATATGGCTTGCCAAATGTAATATTCATTAAAAAAACTTTGTAGTCCATAGATGTATTTTGACACGGATATTATGTCGGTGAATTGGGCTATCAAGAATCCACCCGTAATACCACTCGCCATACTGAACACGACCAATACCGGAATGAAAGAAACCATTGCCGCGATTTTGGGTAATATCAACAGATTGGCAGAGTTGACGCCCATAATTTCGAGTGCGTCTATTTGCTCGGTTACCCGCATGGTTCCTATTTCGGAGGCTATGTTTGACCCGACTTTACCAGCCAAGATCAGACATAATATGGAAGAGGAAAATTCCAATAAGATGACATCTCGGGTAGCCAATCCTACGGCGTAGGCCGGTATCATGGGCGATACCACATTCTTTTGCATTTGTATGGCAATCACGGCTCCGATGAAAACGGAAATAGTAATGACGATGGGAATAGAGTCTATTCCTAATTTGTATATTTCGGAAATATATCTTTTGAAAAACTCTCTCCATCGGTCCGGTATTGTAAATACGCGTCTCATTAACAAGACGTAATCTCCGAACTTTTTTAATGAATCTTGTATAATCATATCCGCTAATTGGATTATTGAAGAACAAAAGTAATGAAAAAGAATCGATGAGCCATTATCTTTTATAGTAGAATTAAGTTCTTAATCATTTTATTTCGTTAAAACGACTGATGGGATTGTCTATTTTCAATATCTTTGTCTCTGTGAAGATAGTATGCGGTTTGGCATAGTTAACGAAAATGCAATTTTCGCTTGCCTCTGCGCTCACCTTTCACTATTTTTGCAGATAATTTTAAAGGTAGAAATATGTTTTCCAAATTTTTTAAGCATCGACCGGTGGCTGCCAATACCGAAGAGAAGGTTCATGTGAATGTTCAATCGGATTTGGAATCTTCGGAAAATAATATGGTGCTGCGAACCGAAGATTTGGTAAAGAAATATCGTCAGCGGACGGTCGTGAACCATGTGTCGATAGATGTTACACAAGGGGAAATCGTGGGATTGTTGGGCCCGAATGGTGCAGGTAAGACAACGACTTTCTATATGACGACCGGATTGATAACCCCCAATCAGGGGCATATTTATCTGAATGATCTCGACATTACAGATTATCCGGTTTATAAACGGGCGCAAATCGGTATCGGATATTTGGCGCAAGAGGCTTCGGTGTTTCGCAAGTTGTCGGTGGAAGATAATATCCGGTGTGTCTTGGAAATGACTCATACCACCAAAGAGTATCAGCGGGATAAACTGGAAAGTTTAATCGCTGAGTTTCGATTACAGAAGGTACGTAAAAATTTGGGAGACCAACTATCGGGAGGTGAAAGGCGTAGAACCGAAATAGCACGCTGTTTGGCTATTAGTCCTAAATTTATTATGCTCGATGAGCCTTTTGCAGGAGTCGATCCTATTGCCGTGGAAGATATCCAGTCTATTGTATATAAGCTGAAAGAAAAAAATATAGGCATTTTGATAACCGACCATAATGCACCTGAAACACTGAGTATTACCGACCGTGCTTATTTATTATTCGAGGGTAAAATACTTTTTCAGGGCACATCGGAGGAACTGGCAGAAAATCCCGTTGTCCGGGAAAAATATTTAGGGCGTAATTTTATCTTCCATCGGAAAAAATTCCTTTGATTTCGAGACAAAAACTTTTTTATAAAGTATGTATAATAAAATTACCGTACCGATAAGGCTCGCTCCTGCCAGCCAGCTCGTAGGGGAACCGCTTGTGCCGATCGTCTCTATCAGATTATCGGGGGATTTGTCATTTGTAAAATAGGAAATGCACGCGACCGTGCTGTTATTGAACAGGTGGGCGAATATCGGGAGCCATAGATTTTTGCTCCATACCAATAGATATCCGAAGAATGCGCCTAATAATAACCGAGGTATAAAACCATAGAATTGTAAATGTATGGCACTGAACAGGAATGCACAAATCCACACGGCTACATGTGCTCGGTGATTTTGGTCTTGTACGATTCGTTGAAGAACACCTCTGAAAATCATTTCTTCGCCAATTCCGGTGAGGATTCCAATCCCGAAAATGACGGCTAAGAAATGAGAAAATGAATTTACTTGCAGAATTTGTTCGGTTATCTTTGTCGCAGCATTTTCTTGTTGACGCATCCATTGTTCAATATTATACAGCGCTTCGGGCAGGTGCATGGCTTCATTCCATTCTACGATTCTGTTAAGAGCCGGAGTCGCAACGATGAATAAAGCGATTATCCCTAACAATTCTATGATACGCGGGGCTTTATTCAAATAAAGGGATTTTCCTGCATTTCCCCAAAACAGAGTCGCAGCGATCCATGCCGGGAGAATGAACATGCCTATGTTTTGTAAATACATGGCTATCAACAATGCATTAGAGCCTTTTACAAAAAACATGGGAATGGCAACGATTAGAGCTCCCCATAAAATTAAGAGTAGCAGAATGATAAGCTTTATTCCTGTCGATGAGTTATGGCAATATCCCGAGATTCTCATGTATTCATTGTTTTTTCGTGTACAAATATAACGCAGATGTCATTAAAATATGCGGTTGTGTGGCAACTGTTTCATATTTTACGCAAAGGTAGCAAAAATAAATATAAGGATAGTTTGTCAAAAGAGAAAGAATATAAGCAATATGTGCGTGTTTTGTCAATATAATTTTTGAAAATGTAGATAAATATTTATATTTGCAAATATAAATGTGGCAATTTTATAATTTATGAAAGTCTCTATCATAAAATATAATGCCGGAAATGTATATTCGGTCGAATGTGCGTTACGCCGATTGGGTGTAACGCCGGTTGTTAGCGATTCTCCCGACGTGTTGTCGCAATCCGACAAGGTTCTTTTTCCCGGAGTGGGAGAGGCTTCTTCGGCGATGAAATATTTGCAAGAGCACGGGTTAGATAGGGTTATCGTCGATCTCACGCAGCCGGTGTTGGCTATTTGCATCGGATTGCAGCTTTTATGCAAACACTCCGAAGAAGGAGATGTTGACACATTGGGTATATTCGATACGGTAGTCCGTCGATTTGTTCCAGAAGATACCGAACAGAAGATTCCTCACATGGGGTGGAATGCGTTGACTTGTTTGAAAGGCCCTTTGTTCGCCGGTATTCCCGAAGGTAGCTATGCCTATTTTGTACATAGTTATTATGCTCCTGTATCGGCGTTTTCCGTGGCGGAGTGTAACTATGTAATTCCATTTAGTGCGGCTTTAAATAAAGGTAATTTTTATGCGACCCAGTTCCATGTGGAAAAGAGCGGTACAGTGGGTATGCGAATTCTTGAAAATTTTCTTTCGTTATGATCGAGTTGATTCCTGCCATAGATATAATGAACGGTCGATGTGTCCGGTTGTCGCGAGGGGATTACTCTTGTCGAAAGGTATATGATGAAAATCCGTTGGAAGTGGCGAAAGCGTTTCAAGACAATGGATTGAACAGGCTACATTTGGTCGATTTGGACGGTGCGAAAGCCGATCATGTCGTAAATTATAGGACGCTTGAACAAATAGCTACTCATACGACTCTTTCCGTCGATTTTGGCGGAGGAATAAAAAGTGACGAAGACTTGCGTATCGCATTTGAGTGCGGCGCCGATATGGTGACGGGAGGAAGTATCGCTGTGAAGAATCGTAGTTTGTTTCTCCAATGGCTCGATCGGTATGGCAAAGAGCATATAATTTTGGGTGCAGATACCCGAGACGGGAAAATATCAATAAACGGGTGGCTCGAAGAATCGGAGTGGGAATTGATTCCGTATGTCCGCGAATATGCTCAGGCGGGTGTTTATAAAGTAATAACGACAGATATAAGCCGAGATGGTATGTTGGAGGGCTGTGCCGTGAATTTGTATGAATCCATGCTGTCGGAGATTCCCGAAATTTACCTAATTGCGAGCGGGGGAGTCGCTTCGTGGAACGACATAGAGTCGTTGCAATCCATAGGTGTTTCTGCCGTAATATTGGGAAAATCGATTTACGAGGGGAAAATATTATTGTCGGAAATATCCCGGTTTGTCGCTAAAAATCAAAGTTATGTTGGCTAAACGTATTATACCGTGTCTTGACGTGAAAGACGGAAAGACTGTGAAGGGAACGAAGTTTGTGGATTTCAAAGAGGCCGGCGACCCGGTTTTATTGGGCGAAATATACAGTAAAGAGGGAGCCGATGAACTTGTTTACCTCGATATAACTGCGTCGAGCGAGGGTCGTAGCACGTTCACCGATTTGGTGAAACGGGTGGCTTCCCGTATCGACATACCTTTTACTGTCGGAGGCGGTGTCAACTCTTTGCAAGATATAGACCGTTTATTGAATGTAGGGGCGGATAAAGTGTCGTTGAATTCTTCGGCTCTGAAAAATCCGCAAATTATAGACGATGTGGCAAAAAAATTCGGTTCACAAGTTTGTGTTATCGCAATAGATGCTAACTTTGAAAATGGAAACTGGGTTTGTTATTCGAATGGTGGAAAAGTCGCTACCCAACGAACGCTTTTTGAATGGGCTTTGGAAGCAGCCGAAAGGGGAGCGGGTGAGATACTCTTTACAAGCATGACTCATGATGGCACTCGAAGCGGATATGCCCATGAAGCGTTATTGGAACTTCACCGACTATTACCTATCCCAATCATAGCTTCGGGAGGAGCGGGTACGAAGGCGCATTTTAAAGACGCGTTTCTCCGTGGCAAGGCCGATGCCGCATTGGCTGCGGGCGTATTTCATTTTGGCGAGATAACGATTCCTGAGTTGAAAAAATATTTATCGGAAAGTGGTATTCCTGTGAGGAGGTAGATTTATGGAAAAAGAAACGATACAGTTGGATTTCGAAAAAATGGGTGGGCTTGTACCAGCCGTCGTTCAAGACGATGTTACTCAAAAAGTACTTATGGTAGGGTTTATGAATGAAGCTGCTTTTCATAAAACCTTAGATACGAATCGAGTGACATTTTTCAGTCGGACGAAAGGTCGATTATGGACCAAAGGAGAACAAAGCGGGAATTTCTTAGAGGTGAAATCCATTCTACCAGATTGTGATAACGATACGCTTTTGATTAAGGCAACTCCGTGTGGCCCTGTATGTCATACCGGGACGGATACTTGTTTTGGAGAAAAAAATGAAGATGCGCTTTCATTCATCGGGTATTTGCAAGATTTCATAGAACGGAGAAAACAAGAGATGCCCCAAGGCTCATATACAACCTCGCTTTTTCAGTCGGGGATAAACCGTATGGCACAGAAAGTGGGAGAGGAGGCTGTGGAGACAGTCATCGAAGCTACGAATGGGACCGATGACCGTCTTATTTATGAAGCCTCGGATTTGTTGTACCATTTGATCGTGTTGCTTACTTCGAAAGGGCATCGCATAGAAGATTTAGTTCGAGAGTTACAGAAAAGACATCAATAAAAAGCTATGGAAAAGAAGTTGCTTGTCAAATATACCGATGTGCAGATTTGCCGGGAGGAACTGACTATATTGAAACACATCAATTTTGAGTTATACAGCGGTGAATTTGTCTATTTCATCGGACGTGTGGGTAGTGGAAAAAGTAGTCTGCTGAAAACGATGTATGCCGATTTGCCTATTTATGAAGGAGAGGCAATTGTGCTTGATTTCGATGTTCGTCACCTCAAAAATAAAGAGATACCCAATTTGAGACGAAAACTGGGTATCGTGTTTCAAGATTTTCAGTTATTGACCGATCGTTCGGTATACGAGAACCTTGCTTTTGTTTTGAGGGCTACCGGTTGGAAAGATAGAGAGGAGATAGACACCCGTGTGTCGGAAGTTTTGGATCAAGTGGGCATGCGCAAAAAATCTTACAAAATGCCTCATGAGCTATCGGGGGGGGAACAGCAGCGAATCGTCATAGCCAGAGCTTTATTGAATTCGCCTAAAATCATCTTGGCCGATGAGCCTACCGGAAATCTCGATCCTCAAACCGGGCAACAAATCGTGTCGTTACTTCATCACATCTGCGAAACAGGAACCGCCGTTATCATGACGACTCACAATTTGAATTTGGTAGAGGAATTCCCGGGAAGAATCTTGAAATGCGAAGATAAAAGTTTGGTAGAAGTTTAATGGCGAATAGTTGATAATCCCGCAAAAAAAACATATTTTTGCGAAGAAATAAGAACCGTTTTGTTATATTAAAAACAAGTAAATAAAAAATGAAAGTACTCAAATTTGGTGGAACTTCCGTCGGCAGTGCTCAATGCATGAAAGATGTTGCCAAATTAATTTGTGATGGGAATCGGAAAATCGTAGTGTTGTCGGCTATGGCCGGAACAACGAATACCTTAGTGGAAATATCTGATTATTTGTATAAGAAAAATACAGATGGCGCTAGGGAAACGATCGGAAACCTCGAAAGGAAATATAATAAAGTCATAGACGAATTGTATAGTACTGACGAGTATAAGCAAAAGACACTCGAAGTAATTAAAGGGTGTTTCGACCATATTCGTTCCTTTACAAAAGATTTGTTCACTTTATTTGAGGAAAAAGTTATTTTGGCTCAGGGCGAGTTGATGTCGACTGCGATGATGAATAACTATTTATTGGAGCAAGGAGTGAAATCGGTTATTATCCCTGCTCTTGATTATATGCGCACAGACAAGAATTCGGAGCCTGACAACCAATTTATTAAAAATAAATTGCTTTCATTGCTTCAAGAAAGTCCAGATGCCGAAATTTACATTACCCAGGGATATATATGTAGGAATGCTTATGGAGAAATAGATAACCTTCAAAGAGGAGGTAGCGATTATTCAGCGTCGTTGATAGGTGCGGCAATCAATTCAGAAGAGATACAAATATGGACCGATATCGATGGCATGCACAATAACGACCCTCGGTTTGTAGAGAACACGAAGCCTGTTCGTTTCCTGCAATTTGAGGAGGCCGCAGAATTGGCCTACTTCGGTGCGAAGATATTGCATCCTACATGTGTATTGCCGGCCAAGTTGAATAATATTCCAGTGAGACTTCTCAATACGATGCAGCCCGAGGCTCCGGGTACTCTGATTTACGATCATTCATCAGATGGGCAAATTAAAGCAATTGCCGCGAAGGAGAATATTACAGCCATAAAAATAAAATCGGGGAGAATGTTATTGGCGTATGGTTTCTTGCGGAAGGTATTCGAAATATTTGAAAGCTATCAGACTTCTATCGATATGGTGACAACATCGGAAGTGGGAGTTTCTCTTACGATAGACAACACCAAACATCTGCAAGAAATTCTCGACGATTTGCGTAAATTCGGAACCGTGACTGTCGATGAAGATATGGTGATCATTTGCGTTGTCGGGGATTTGGAATGGAATAATGTCGGGTTTGAGTCCGAAGCCGTTCAAGCCATGAAAGATATTCCTGTGCGAATGATATCTTATGGAGGAAGTAACTACAATATTTCATTTTTGGTTCGCCGGGAAGATAAGGTAAAGGCTCTTCGGTCTTTAAGTCATTATCTTTTTGAGAATAAATAATATATTGTCATGTAGAAATATCTCTACATGACATTTAAATTTTTGTGTGTATAATGTTTCCCATCAGCCATTTCAATATAACGAGGACTCCTTTTTATTATTATGATAAAACATTGCTGAGTAACACATTAGCAAAACTGATTCGCTTGGCAGGAGAACGGAATTATCATGTTCATTATGCTGTAAAAGCCAATGCTAATCCAGAAATATTGAAACTTATCGCGGCTTCGGGAATAGGAGCCGATTGTGTGAGCGGAGGGGAAATAAAAGCTGCTTTGGAGGCAGGGTTTCCTGCAAAAAAAATTGTATTTGCCGGGGTTGGAAAGGCCGACTGGGAAATAGAATATGCCCTTGAAAAGAAGATATTTTGCTTTAATGTGGAATCGGCAGAGGAATTGTCGGTTATAGAAGAACTTGCCAAGAAAAAGGAGAATATAGCTTCGATTGCATTGCGTATTAATCCGAATATCGATGCTCATACTCATGAGTATATTACGACAGGACTTAGTGAAAATAAATTCGGTATTCCTATCGAAATGTTGGATTCGATATTTTCGCAAATACAACGTTCTCCGCATGTTCAGCTCGTGGGATTTCATTTTCACATAGGGTCTCAAATATTGAATTTAGAAACATTTCACGTTCTTTGCGAGCGAATCAACCAACTACAAGACGATTTGTCGAAGCGTAATATTCAAGTAAAACATATTAATGTAGGTGGCGGATTGGGAGTCGATTACGAAAATCCCGATAAAAATCCTATTCCCGATTTCGGTCGTTATTTCGATATTTTTCAGCATAATCTGAATTTGAGAGGGGGCCAACAGTTGCATTTCGAGTTGGGACGTTCTATCGTTTGTCAATGCGGATCGTTGATAACCAGAGTACTATATGTCAAGAAGGGTATCGAAAAACAGTTTGTTATCGTAGATGCCGGTATGACCGATTTGATTCGTCCGGCACTTTATCAGGCACATCATTGCATCGAGAATATCACTTCGGATATGGAGAAGTGTCGATATGATGTCGTTGGACCTATTTGTGAATCTTCGGATTGTTTCGGGAAAGATGTAATGCTCAACGAGACAAAAAGAGGTGATTTGATTGCCATTCGATCGGCAGGCGCTTATGGGGAGGCTATGGCTTCTCAGTATAATTGTAGGACATTACCCGGATATTTGATAGAATAATAAAATATTAACAATAATTTTTATTTTCGTATTTAGAAATATATTATTTTTGCCATTACAAAATTGTAATCATTACAAATAAAGAAAGATGAAAGAATCGGTACAAAATAGATTACGACGATATAATATAAAGCCTTCGGTGCAACGCATGGCCGTGTTGGATTATTTGATGACACACCATACACACCCCACAGCCGATACGATATTCAATGCTTTATATCCATCTATTCCGACGTTGTCCAAAGCTACTGTTTATAACACTTTAAATTTATTGACAGAACATGGTGTTATACAGATGATTACGATCGATGAGAAAAATGCCCGTTTTGATGCTCGGGAGACTCCGCATTTGCATTTTAAATGTGCTTCTTGCGGAGAGATATTCGATTTTGATTTACCGCCTTTACAAATAGAATCTTTGAAGGATTATGATATTTCTGATATTCAAGTTTATTGTAAGGGAACGTGTCCATCTTGCCAGAAGAAAACTCAACATTAAATAACTAACTAAAATAACCAATCATGAAAAAATTTATTTGTACAGTATGCGGTTACGTATACGAAGGTGATGAAGCTCCTGAATTTTGCCCGCAATGTAAACAACCTCGTTCAAAATTCAAAGAAGTTGTTGAATCAGATGAACTTGATTTTGTAACGGAACATCATATCGGTGACGGTGTAGTAGAGGATGCCGAAGTTATGGAGGGTCTTAAAGCTCATTTCATGGGTGAGTGTACCGAAGTAGGTATGTACCTTGCCATGAGCCGTCAGGCAGATCGTGAGGGTTATCCCGAAGTGGCAGAAGCCTTTAAACGTTATGCTTGGGAAGAGGCTGAACATGCATCTAAGTTTGCAGAACTTTTGGGAGAAATCGTTTGGAATACAGAGAAAAATCTAAAAGCTCGTATGGAAGCTGAAAGTGGAGCTTGTGCAGACAAAATGCGTATTGCAAAACGTGCCAAAGAACTTGGCTATGATGCTATACATGACACTGTACATGAAATGGCTAAGGACGAAGCTCGTCACGGTAAAGGCTTCGAAGGTTTATACAATCGTTATTTCAAGAAATAAAATTGTATTTATATTTGTAAGAGGGGTAGCTCATCTTGTGAGCTACCCCTTTTTATCTATTGTCCATTATTGTAAAAATCGTTATCTTTGCGCACATTATCAGATTAATTTCAATGAAAAATATACGCAATTTTTGTATTATTGCACATATAGACCACGGAAAAAGTACCCTGGCCGATCGCTTGTTGGAGTATACCAAAACCATTGCAGACAAAGATTTACAGGATCAAGTTCTCGACAATATGGATTTGGAACGAGAACGGGGAATTACGATCAAAAGTCATGCAATACAGATGGAATATATTTACAAGGGTGAAAAGTATATTCTGAATCTTATAGACACTCCGGGGCACGTGGATTTCTCTTATGAGGTTTCTCGGTCTATTGCCGCATGTGAAGGTGCATTGCTTATCGTCGATGCCTCTCAGGGAATACAAGCACAGACTATTTCCAATCTGTATATGGCGATTGAACATGACTTGGAAATCATACCGGTTGTCAATAAAGTAGATTTGGATAGCGCTCGTCCCGATGAAGTAGAAGACCAAATTATTGATTTGCTGGGGTGTAAACGGGAAGAAATTATACGTGCCAGCGGAAAAACAGGACAGGGGGTCGAAGATATTCTTTCGGCTATTATAGAACGGGTAAATCCTCCTCAGGGAGATGTGGATGCACCGTTACAGTGCCTTATTTTCGATTCTGTATTTAACTCATTCAGAGGAATTATCGCTTATTTCAAAATTTGTAACGGACGAATAAAAACCGGCGATAAGGTAAAATTCGTTGCGACCGGAAAAGAGTATGAGGCCGATGAGATAGGTGTTTTGAAATTGGATATGGTTCCTCGAAAAGAGTTGTCGGCCGGCGATGTAGGATACATTATTTCCGGAATAAAAACGTCCAGAGAGGTGAAAGTGGGAGATACGATTACCCATATAGAGCGACCGTGTTCTTCGGCAATCGATGGATTCGAAGAAGTTAAGCCTATGGTCTTTGCCGGAGTGTATCCCATCGAAACAGAAGATTTTGAGAACCTGAGAGCTTCATTGGAAAAGCTGCAATTAAACGATGCATCCTTGACTTTTCAACCCGAATCGTCTGCGGCTTTGGGCTTTGGATTCCGATGTGGTTTTTTGGGGCTGCTCCATATGGAAATTATTCAGGAAAGATTGGATAGAGAATTCAATATGGACGTTATTACCACGGTTCCGAATGTTTCTTATAAGGTTTACGATAAGAAAGGTGCAATGGTGGAGGTTCATAATCCTTCTGGATTGCCGGATCCTACGTTGATAGATCACATCGAAGAGCCTTATATACGGGCATCGGTCATTACTTCGACCGACTACATCGGACCTATTATGACTTTGTGTCTGGGGAAGCGTGGAGAATTGGTCAAGCAGGAATATATATCGGGGAATAGAGTAGAGATTATTTACGATATGCCGTTAGGAGAAATTGTCATTGATTTCTATGATAAACTTAAAAGTATATCGAAAGGGTATGCTTCTTTCGATTATCATATTCATGATTTCAGGGAGTCTAAATTGGTCAAACTCGATATTCTTTTAAACGGGGAGTCGGTGGATGCTTTGTCGACGTTGACGCACGTAGACAATGCGGTAACTTTTGGACGAAGAATGTGTGAAAAGTTGAAAGAGCTTATTCCTCGCCAGCAATTCGAGATTGCTATTCAGGCCGCAATCGGGGCTAAAATTATAGCCAGAGAAACGATCAAACCAGTGCGTAAAGATGTTACGGCAAAATGTTATGGCGGTGATATTAGCCGGAAACGAAAACTGTTGGAAAAACAGAAAAAAGGGAAAAAGCGTATGAAACAAATCGGTTCGGTAGAAGTGCCTCAAAAAGCATTTCTAGCGGTATTGAAACTCGATTAGGGTAAATCGGTTTCTTTTTTTCGTCATTGGAAAACCGTAAAAGGCTTTCTTTGTTTAAATTACAAATACGGAATGTTATATGGATAGCTTATATGCCATAAAAAAGTCGATTAAAAATTATGCCAGCGGAGGTAATGTTTTGATAGTGGCGACATTGTTGGCTTTTATCATCGCTAATTCTCCGATTGCCGATATGTATTTTTCTTGGTGGGCACAACCTATATCTTTACAGTTGGGGGATTTCAACTTATTTAGCCATAATGGGCATCCTATGACCGTAATGGAATTTATCAACGATGCATTGATGGCGATTTTCTTTTTTTCTATCGGACTGGAAATAAAGAGAGAGGTATTGGTTGGAGAATTGACGTCCATAAAGCAAGCATTATTACCGATCGTTGCTGCTATTGGTGGAATGGTTATTCCTGTTTTATTATTTATGTATATTGGTAGAGGCAGTGATTTCCTGAGAGGAAGTGCCATTCCTATGGCGACAGATATCGCTTTTTCGTTGGGCGTTTTGGCTATGTTGGGAAAAAGAGTCCCCATTTCCTTGAAAATATTCCTAACAACATTGGCGGTGGTCGATGACATAGGAGGTATATTGGTTATTGCGATTTTCTATTCCAGTCATATATCGGTTACTTACTTGTTTTATGCTGCCGGCATATTTTTGATTTTATGGTTGGGCGGACGTGCCGGAATCAATAGTAAAATGTTCTATTTCATACTTGGCGGTGTAGTTTGGTTTTTATTCTTAAATTCAGGTATTCACCCTACGATAGCCGGTGTATTAGTGGCTTTTTGTATTCCCGCTAAACCGGTATTGGCGACTACTCGTTTTATCAGTACGATTCGAGATGAAATAGCTAATTTCCCGCAGGAACAGTTTCATGGGGACAGCGATAGCTCGATAATGCTCTCCAAAGATCAAATAAACTGTTTGAAGAGTATAGAATCTGCATCCGATAAAGTGATAAGCCCGTTACAAGACCTTGAAGATACATTGCATCCGGTGATCAACTATCTTATTATCCCTTTATTCGCTTTTGCCAATGCAGGGATCGTTTTGTCGGGAATAGAATTGTCTTCGTTATTTACGGGTATTAGTTTGGCTGTTTTTATCGGGTTGTTGTTCGGAAAATTTGTGGGTATCTTTTTCTCTTCTTGGTTAATCATTAAACTGAAAATTGTTCCGATGCCGACACACTCTACATGGAAGTCGTTAGCGGCAGTATCTGTGTTGGGTGGTATTGGTTTTACAGTATCTTTGTTTATTGCAAATCTTTCTTTTGGTAATATGGGGCCAGAAGGAATAGAATTGTTGGAGCATGCGAAACTCGGTATTGTAATGGGATCTCTCGTATCCGGTATTTTAGGATATATTTTACTTAACCTGTTTTTACCGAAGCAACAAGAAGTCGAGTAGGGCGCTTATTCGAATTTTATAGATTTGGCCGGGCGAATAAGCGCAACCAAATAGGAGGGTGCGATCAACATCAAAACCGATACAAGCATGCAGCCGATGTTCAACCATAAAACGTACCAAAAATTTATTTCGATAGGAACATAAGGCACGTAGTATGCTTCGGGATTGAGTGTTACAATGTGAAAGTGTCGTTGAATCAGGCATAAGACGACCCCAATAATATTCCCCCATATCATACCTTTCCCGACAAGGAAAACCGATACGTATAAAAATATTTTCCGAATAGAGGTATTGTTCGCTCCTAATGCTTTCAATATGCCAATCATATTCGCTCGTCCCAATATAATAATGAGTAATCCTGAAATCATGGTAAAGCCAGATACGGCAGCCATGAGAATAAGTATGATCCAGACGTTCATATCGAGTAAATCGAGCCAGCCGAAAAAGACCGGATTCAATGTGCGAATGGATTGAGGATAATAATGTGTCCCATAATCATCGGGACGGTCTATTAATTGTGTATATAGTTCATATGCTATGTCGTCGGCTCTATCGAAATCTTTTACCATTAGTTCTATTTCGCTATACTGGTCGGGATTCCAATCGTTAAGGCGTTGAACATGTCTTACATCTCCGATAATCAACAGTTTGTCATAATCCGAAAAATCGGTCTGATATATTCCTGAAATAGAAAATCGTCGAGCTCTTACTTGCTCTTGGACAAAGTAGCAGTATATTTTATCCCCGATATGCAGGTCCAATTTATCTGCTATGGTTTTGGAAACGAGGACTTCGTTGGATATTATTGAGTCTTGAATTTTAGGTAAACAGCCATCGACCAGATATTTCTTGAAAAAAGACCAGTTATAGTCGGGGGTAACTCCTTTCAGAACCGTTCCCATAAAATCGGTATCGGTCTTTATCATACCCAGTTTGGTCCCGATAGGATCTATTTTTGTGATGTCATCGCGGTCTGACAGTATTTCACGCAGACTATCGGTATATTGAATCGGCTGCTTTTCGTAAGTCATGTTATTATCGAATGACGTTATCTGAATGTGAGCGCCGAATCCTACAACTTTGCTTCGGATTTCTTTTTTGAAACCGATGACAATCGCAACCGACAGTATCATTATGGCTAATCCTAGCGCAACACCGGCCACAGCTACGCGTACGGCCGGTGGGGTAGCTTTTTTTCGATGCTGTTTGTCGAAATGTATGCGATTAGCAATATATAATTTCCAATTATTCATTGATGGTACGACCGGGGTATGTTTCTAATGCTTTTTGTAAAACGATTAGAGCTTTTGATAGTTCTTCTTTTTCCAGTACATAGGCTAAACGAACTTCGTTCTTCCCCAATCCGGGAGTGGTGTAGAACCCTGAGGCGGGAGCCATAAATATGGTTTGTCCTTCGTACTCGAATTCAGATAAACACCATTCACAGAATTTATCGGCATTATCTACCGGTAATCGAGCTACGGTGTAGAATGCTCCCATAGGGATAGGGGAGTAACACCCCGGAATTCGGTTTAAACCGTCAATTAGGTGTTTACGCCGTTCTACATACTCGTTATAGGTAGAAAGCATATAACTTTCGGGAGCATCGATAGAGGCTTCGGCTACGATTTGTCCTAAAAGCGGTGGACTGAGTCTGGCCTGACAGAATTTCATAACACTCTTTTTTAATTCTTTATGTCGAGTGATCAGGGCTCCTATGCGAATTCCGCATTCGCTGTATCTTTTTGAAACGGAATCTATTAACACTACCTGTTCTTCAATCCCTTCTAAGTGGAAAGCCGATATATAGGGCGCTCCTGTATAGCAAAATTCCCGATACACCTCGTCGGAGAATAGGAACAAATCATATTTCTTTACCAGATCTCGTATTTGGTTCATTTCTCTTTGGGTATATAAGTACCCTGTGGGATTATTGGGATTACAGATTAGTATAGCCTTAGTTTTTGGCGTAATTAGAGATTCGAATTTTTCAATAGAAGGTAATGCGAAACCTTCTTCAATAGAAGAGGGTAAAGTTTTGATTACAGCTCCGGCCGAGATAGCAAATGCCATGTAGTTAGCGTATGCCGGTTCTGGAACAATAATTTCATCGCCGGGGTCCAGACAAGCCATGAATGAGAATAATACAGCCTCAGAGCCTCCTGTGGTGATGATTATATCATCGGCTGTCACATGAATATGGAATTTGTCATAATATTGGGCTAACTTTTCCCGAAGGCTTTTTATGCCTTCACTGGGACTGTATTCCAGTATTCGGCGATGCATGTGCCGTAACGCATCCAACCCTATTTGAGGAGTCGGCAAATCGGGTTGCCCGATGTTTAGATGAAAAACTTTTATTCCTTTTTCTTTGGCTTTGTTGGCGAGAGGAACAAGTTTTCGTATAGGAGAGGCCGGCATGACTTCGCCTCTATGAGAGATTGTGGGCATACTTTTTAATTTAATATAGACTAACCTATGAAATATGCGATATCAAACGGGGTGTCTATTTTTTATTTTTAAAATACAAAGATAAGAATTTTACTTTTTTCTTTCCTTATGGAGATAGTAGAATATGAAGAGAGAAGTCGTAAAATAGAATAAATAATGCTATATTTGCGTACAAATATAGAAATACAGCAGTTTTATGAACGATTTGAAGCATCTCTTTTTGCTTATTGTTTCTCCCGGGAAGACATGGCAAAAAATGGATAAAGTGCCGTATGCGACACAAATATTTTTGAATCAATTCCTATATCCGCTTATGGGAATAACTGCGATAGTATCCTTTTTAGGACATTTTTTTAATGATGCTTCTTTACCAAGAGCCTTGCAGTTGGCGATCGTGGAATTTGTGAAATTTTTTGCCGGCTTTTATGCTCTTGTATATGTAATGAAAATTTTTTCGACTTACATGTTGGAGGTTTTGCAACCAGAGTCTCGTATAAAACGTTTTGTCGGATACACATTGGCATTGTATATGTTGTTTGATATTTCCATTTTTGTTATCCGATTGTTTATAGAACTTCCGTCTATAGTTGATTTTTTACCCCTTCTGTTAGCCTATGTGATTTGGAACAGTCAAAGGTATATGGAAATTCCGGATCAAAAAAATATTTTATATGTAGTGGCTACAACCATATTATTTCTTGTTATACCTTTGTCCATTCAGAAACTGTTGTACTTTTTGATGCCCGGATTGATTTAATTAGTATAGAAATGAAGTTACCACAAATAAATATAAAAAATAAGAGGGCGAGTTTCGATTATGAATTGCTCGATACCTTTCATGCGGGAATTGTGCTGTCTGGAACTGAAATAAAGTCGATTCGGTTGGGTAAGGCCGGGCTGACGGACTCTTTTTGTTACATCAATAATGGAGAAATCTGGATAAAAAATATGTATATAGCCGAGTATTTCTATGGTTCTTATAACAATCACTCTTCTCGGCGAGACAGAAAGCTTTTATTAACTCATAAAGAAATTCAGAAAATAGAGAGGGCTGCCAAAGAATCGGGGTTTTCAATAATACCGACACGAGTTTTTATTAATGAGAAGGGACTGGCAAAAGTGGTTATTGCTATTGCTAAGGGTAAAAAAGAATACGATAAGCGAGATTCGATTAAGGAGCGAGAGGATAAACGGCAAATGGATCGAATGTTTAAGCGTTAGTCGCTCTCTTGCAGATAATTAATACTTTGTTGTCATTCGATAGGGTTGTGGCGAAAAGATATAAATCACCTCCGTCCTTGGTCTTTAACTTTTTCTGTAATTCTGCTGTGGTTAGGGGGAAATTACGTGTCGATAGGTTTGTTTGAGGATATTTCGTTTTGATATCTTTTATATTTTTCGAATTGAATGTAACTGTTTCTATGATCTCAAATTTCCGTCCCGGAAAATTAGAGATGTAGTTGTCCGAAGTATATAAATGGCTATTGGCTTGTAGCTTTTCTATGTCATATTCAATAGCGATAGATTTATAAGCTCCTGCTTTGAGTATAGATGTGTTGGGCTCATAGAGGTATTTCTTTATACTTTTACAAAAAGTCGAGTAGGGAAGGCCTTTTTCTTGTTTTATTCCAAACGTGAAATCCGATATATTGTCAAAAGAATTGATTTGTATACAATGAATAATCGTATCTCGATCACTCGATTTTTCCGACACTGTATCGATGACTAATAATAATTCCTTACATTCGTTTTTTACGGATACAACATGTACCTCTGAAATATCTGGTAAGAGAGAAAGGGTAGCTGTTATATCGACCATAGGAGATACCTTTATTATGATACGTTTCCCGCATTGGAAAAGTATAGGCATAAGCTCTATTACATTAGGCTCACATTCGTCGATAGCGAATATCCGTTTATTGCAGGAGCTTCTTCTCGCAGGATCGATATATATATTTTGAAAATGTCGATCGTTATTTTGTAGAAAGTTTATGCAGTCGTCGTGCGTAACGGTTATGTTATCGGTACATAAGTTTTTAAAGTTTTGTTTTGCCGCTCGGCAATATTCGGCTAATTGCTCCACATAAACTACGTGATCTGATTTTTGAGAAAAAAAGAAACTGTCTACACCTAAGCCTCCGGTCAAATCGACAGTATCTCCCGGAATTATCAAATTTTGCTTATATCGTGCGGTCAGTTCCGAGGAACATTGTTCTGTCGATAGAATAGACGGGAAAACAATATTCATGTTTGAAGCCCATGTAGGTAGCTTGTCGCGTATCTTTTTACGGGCTTCGATTTGTTGAATGGCCCAAGCTATATCAAAATCAGCTTGGATATTTTTCAACCGTAACTTATTAGTATCAAAATCAGAATATTCTAAAATAAAATCCTGAATAGATTTTTGGTACATCATATTTACAAATATACAAATTATATATCGAATTAAAGAGCTTGTGGAGTATATTATTTATTTGAATTAAATTTGTCCTATAATTTATATTATGTTAAATAAAATATTGGGAATATTAATTTAATAAAATGAAAAACAGCTATTTATATACTTACAAGAAATCCGGTTCACATTTCATGTGAACCGGATTTCCCTATGAATTATCTATACAATGCGAAAATTATTGACCTTCAATAGCTTTTAATTTTTCTGCATCGTTCAAATTATAATAGATATTACGTAATGCATATTTATAGTCGGGTTCGTCCGGTTTCAATTCATATGCTTTTTCGTAATAAGGACGAGATTTCTCAAACAAAGGAAGAACTTCTTTTTCTCTTGCTTCTGTATATTTCGCATTGTCTGTTATCGTGCTGATTTCATTATTTTTTTGAACAGCCAGATTAAAATAAACACGTCCTATGCTGCCCAAAGCATCGGCATAAGATGGATTTATGGAGATTGCCTTCTCAAAACATTCTATGGATTGATCGTACTTTTTCTGGGATTCATACAGATTTCCTTTTACATTCCAATATTCTGCATTGTTAGGCTCGTCGGCCAATACGGATTCGAGTGTAGCTATGGCTTCATCGTATTTCCCGCTAAATATATAAAGATTGATCAACTTCAATGTATAAGTATTCTCTTTCTGCATTTTGGTATTTCCATTCTCGTCTTTCACTTCAACCATTTCGTTTTTGAATAGTTTTTCACCTTCTTGAAGTGTTTTAATCAGATTGGCCGTATCTTGTGTCATCTCATATTCATATACGAGATATTTATAGATATCGTTTTGATTGTATCCATTTCCTTTTGCTTCGTTCAACGCTTTTATGGCTAATGTAGTATCATTGGTTTGAAGTGCTGCCAGTGCCCTGTTAAATTCCAAAATAGCCAGAGTTGAATCTGCCGGAAGGCCTTCTTTTTCGCCTTTCATGATAGACATCTTAGGAATATTTAGATAGATACCCCACACATCGTATGCTTTTTTATACTCTTTTTGTGTGAAATAATAAACTCCTGCATTGGCATATCCATCGATGTTTTGTTTTAATGTTTTTCTTATGTCTTTGACATATCGGGGTTTGATTTTCCCTTTTTCGTTGGGCAAAGTGTCTAATGCGATGGCTTGAAGAAAATATTCATAACTTTTTACTAACGCATCATACATTGGTCCGTCACCGTCTTTCAATGTCATTCCCAATGTTTTCTGAACATTGTCTTTTTCAAAATAGGAGTTTTCTACAAATCCTGCAACATACCAAGTTTTGGCATCGTCCTTAGTTTCTGGATTTGTTAGTGCTCCTTTAATATTATCACGGGCTTCCTGAAAGTTGGGTTTTTCCATTTTAGCTTCGCTAAATGCCCTATTTACAGCTTTCTTTTGACCAAATGCGCAAATGATAGAAAGCAGTAATACTACCGTTAATGTTGTTTTTTTCATTGCGTTTTTATTTTAAAAATTAATTATATCTAAATTTATTCGGCAACTTCGGTTACGTTATCATCTTGTAAGTTTTCATCGACACTTTCTGATAAAACTTTGCAAACCGATGCTATTTCATCGTTACGTTTTTCCAAGTTTATTAATCTTACACCCTGTGTTGCCCGTCCCATGACTCGTACGTCGGCTACTTTCATTCGTAGAGTAATGCCCGATTTGTTTATGATTACCAAATCATTTTCATCTGTTACGCATTTAATCGCTACCAAACAGCCTGTTTTATCGGTAATATTCAGCGTTTTTACGCCTTTCCCTCCTCGGTTTGTTATCCGATAATCTTCTATAAGAGAGCGTTTTCCATAGCCTTGCTCCGAGACAACCATGATGGTTTCTTTTTCGGGATCGTTTACACAAATCATTCCTACCACTTCGTCGCCATTATTGTCAAGGGTCATACCCTTTACACCTGTTGCATTACGACCCATTTCGCGTACTGCACTTTCATGGAATCGAATAGCGCGACCGTTTTTGTTGGCGATAATTATTTGACTGTCTCCCGTGGTGAGACGCACTTGTATAACTTGATCGTCTTCCCGAATCGTAATCGCGTTTACTCCATTCTGTCGAGGGCGTGAATAGGCTTCGAGTTTTGTCTTTTTTATTACACCTTTACGCGTACAGAATAGTAAGTTATGAGACATATTGTATTCGGGGTCTTGTAATTTTTTTACCCGAATGAATGCGTTTACCTTGTCGTCGGACTCTATATTGAGCATGTTCTGAATGGCTCGTCCCTTTGAGTTTTTAGCACCTTCGGGGATTTCATAGACTTTCAGCCAATAGCATTTACCCTTTTGGGTAAAGAACAACATATAATTGTGCATTGATGCTGGATAGATATACTCGATGAAATCTTCTTCACGAGTATTGCTTCCTTTTGCTCCGACTCCTCCTCGATTTTGAGCACGGAATTCGGACAGAGGGGTCCGTTTGATATATCCCATGTGCGATATGGTGATAATCATTTCGTCGTCGGCATAGAAGTCCTCAGCATTGAACTCTTCCGAGGAATAAATAATTTCTGTTTTACGTTCGTCGCCATACTTCTCTTTTATTTCGAGAAGCTCGTCTTTTACCACTTTCATACAAACAGACTCATCGGCGAGAATTTCTTTGTAATAGGCAATCATTTTTTCCACCTCGGCGTATTCGTTCCTCAGTTTGTCCTGATCCAAACCGGTCAACTGTCCAAGACGCATATCTACGATGGCCTGAGCTTGTTTTTCGCTCAACGAGAATCGCTCCATTAAACGTGTCTTGGCTTCTTCACGAGTCCGTGATGACCGAATCAGTTTAACGACTTCGTCTATGTGATCGGATGCAATAATAAGTCCTTCAAGAATATGCGCCCTTTCTTCGGCTTTCGCCAGATCGAAACGAGTGCGGCGAATAACGACTTCGTGGCGATGATCCACAAACGCCTCTAACAGTTGTTTTAGATTTAGTGTTTGAGGACGCCCGTTTACCAAAGCAATATTATTGACACTGAAAGAGGATTGCAAGTCGGTCATTTTGAATAATTTATTTAAAATAACGCTTGCATTGGCATCTCGTTTTACTTCGATAACGATTCTCATTCCGGCTCGGTCGGATTCATCGTTGATGTTGGAAATACCTTCTAACCGTTTTTCTTCCACCAAATCGGCGATTTTCTTAATCAATTCCGACTTATTGACGGCATATGGTATTTCAGATACGACGATGGTTTCTCGCCCTGTGGTGCTGTCTACTTCAATCTCGGCTTTTGCCCGAATGACAATTCTGCCCCGGCCTGTTTCGAAAGCATCTTTTACCCCTGCAAAACCATAAATAATACCTCCTGTGGGGAAGTCGGGAGCCTTGATATATTGCATTAGGTCTTCTACTGTCAATTCTCTGTCGTCGATTAGGGCAACAGAAGCATCTATACATTCCGACAGGTTATGAGGGGGCATATTCGTTGCCATACCCACAGCAATACCCGAAGCTCCATTGACTAGTAAGTTGGGAATTCGGGTCGGCAAAACAGTTGGCTCTTCTAATGTGTTATCGAAGTTTGGAGTAAAATCGACCGTATCTTTTTCAATATCTCGAAGCATCTCTTCTGCGATACGAGAAAGGCGAGCTTCGGTATAACGCATGGCAGCAGGGCTATCACCATCGACAGACCCGAAGTTGCCTTGCCCATCGACCAAAGGATAACGTAAAGACCAGGGTTGCGCCATACGCACCAATGCAAAATATACCGACGAATCGCCATGCGGGTGATATTTACCCAGCACATCTCCCACGATTCTTGCTGATTTCTTATAAGGCTTATCCGATGTATTACCCAATTTGTCCATACCGAACAAAACTCTGCGGTGTACCGGTTTAAAACCATCTCTTACATCGGGTAAGGCACGAGCTACAATCACCGACATAGAATAATCGATGTAGGCCGATTGCATCTCTTGTTTGATGTCTATTTTTAAAATTCTATCTTGATCAATCATTTATTTTGATGAAAATTGGTTATACAAATTATGCTGTTTAGCGTACAAAGATAACCATTTTTTGAAAAATTGAGATACCAAATTCAAGAAATAATCTTTTGTGAATAGGAATTTTCGGCATATTATTTGTTATATATAATAAACTAATAAATACCCACCATTATCTGGCTTAAAGGTGGTATATTTGCTAAATCAATAAAAGGAGACAGATTGTTTATGGAAAGAAACTTCTCACAACATGTTAAGGAAATTCTCGGTTATAGCCGGGAAGAGGCTGAACGCCTTCAAAATTCCAACATTGTTCCCGAGCATTTATTGTTAGGAATTATACGTGACGGTGCAAATCGTGCTGTCGATGTATTGGTCGGGCTCGGAGCTTCCCTCCGAACACTGAAAAGTTCATTGGAAAATGAACTGTCCGCTTCCAATAATCACATGGAACAAACGAATGAGTTGACTATTAGTAAAAGCACAGATAGAGTTTTAAAGATGAGTATGCTTGAAGCTCGATTTATGAAAAGTTCGGAGACCGACACCGAACATTTATTGTTGGCTATATTGAAAGAGCCGGACTCTTCTGCTGCAAAAATTTTGAACACGAATGACATAACTTATGACGAAGTGGCAGCTTTTTTAAAAGGTAATGAGAAGCCGGATTTCCCTTCGCCGAGCATGGGAGCCGGATTTACGGACGATGATGATGACGAATTGGAGGAAGACCGAAATTATCGGAGGGAACAGCAAAGCGGAAATAGTACGACTGCTCAGCGTAGTAATAATGAAACTCCCGTATTGGACAACTTTGGGACCGATATGACAAAAGCTGCCGAAGAAGGTCGACTCGACCCTGTTGTCGGACGTGAAAATGAAATTGAACGATTGGCACAAGTATTGAGCCGAAGAAAAAAGAATAATCCGGTTCTTATAGGGGAACCCGGCGTAGGAAAATCTGCAATAGTAGAGGGTCTTGCTTTGAGAATCGTGCAACGTAAAGTGTCGAGGGTGCTATTCGATAAGAGACTTGTCTCTCTCGACATGGCCTCGATTGTAGCAGGAACAAAATATAGAGGACAATTCGAGGAGCGTATAAAAGCGATTCTAAATGAGTTGTCGAAGAATCCGAATATTATTTTATTTATCGACGAGATTCATACTATTGTCGGTGCAGGTGGAGCCACAGGGTCTCTTGATGCCGCCAATATGTTAAAACCGGCTCTTTCGCGGGGAGAGATTCAGTGTATCGGAGCTACAACACTCGATGAATATAGGAAAAACATAGAAAAAGATGGAGCTTTGGAACGCCGTTTCCAAAAGATTATGGTCGAGCCTACAACTCCCGAGGAGACTCTGCAAATCCTCAATAATATAAAAGGTAGGTACGAGGATCACCATAATGTCACCTATACCGATGATGCATTGGAGGCGTGTGTCAAATTGACAGACCGTTACATAAGTGACCGTAATTTCCCGGACAAAGCCATTGATGCATTGGACGAAGCCGGGGCGCGAGTGCATGTTTCTAATATTATTGTTCCCAAAGAAATCGAAAGTTTGGAGGCTCAAATAGAGACTTGCCGGGAAGATAAAATAAATGCTGTTAAATCCCAAAACTATGAGCTTGCGGCGAGTTTTAGAGACAAGGAAAAAGAATTGCAACTTTCCCTTGAATCGGCGAAAGCAAACTGGGAAAGGCAGATGCAACAGCATAGAGAGATTGTCAATGAGGAAAAGGTTGCCGAAGTTGTCGCTATGATGACTGGTGTCCCGGTGCAGCGTATCGCACAAGCTGAGGGAAATAAACTTTTAGCTATGTCGGGAGAGTTGAAGCGAGAAATTATCGGGCAAGATGATGCTGTCGATAAAATTGTAAAAGCGATACAGCGAAATCGTGTAGGATTAAAGGACCCGGGGAAACCTATCGGCACTTTCATGTTTTTGGGCCCTACTGGTGTGGGTAAAACACATTTAGCAAAGAAATTGGCCGAATACTTATTTGACTCGAAAGATGCTCTTATCCGAATAGACATGAGTGAATATATGGAGAAATTTACTGTGTCCAGACTGGTCGGAGCCCCTCCGGGATATGTGGGATATGAGGAAGGAGGACAGTTAACGGAGAAAGTGAGACGCAAACCCTATTCGGTTGTGCTGCTCGATGAAATAGAAAAGGCTCACCCCGATGTCTTTAATCTATTGTTGCAAGTCTTAGACGAAGGGCGCCTAACCGATAGCTTGGGGCGCAGAATCGATTTTAAGAATACGATTCTGATTATGACATCTAATATCGGTACGCGTCAATTAAAGGATTTTGGACAAGGAGTAGGATTCTCGACTAATACTGTTTCGGAAAAGGATTATTCGAGGGGCGTTATACAAAAGGCGTTGAATAGAGCTTTCTCTCCCGAATTTTTAAATCGTATCGACGATATTGTAATGTTCGACCAATTGGATAAAGAATCTATTTTCAAAATTATCGATTTGGAACTAAGCGGATTTTACAAACGGGTGGAAACACTGGGTTATCATCTGACTATTACCGACGATGCCAAAAACTTTATTGCCGAAAAGGGGTATGATATTCAGTTCGGAGCACGACCTCTAAAACGGGCCATACAGAAATACCTCGAAGACGAACTTGCCGAAATGATTATTCGGGCGACGGTTCAAGAAGGTGATACTATTGTCGTTGATTTCGATAAGGAGAATCAGAAGATCGTGTCTTCGATTCATAATTCCCAAACGAAATGACAAATAATAGTCGAATAAGTCAAAATGTCAGACTCTTTGAGTCTGGCATTTTTTTTGAAAAATCATAGTCAGAAATTTAAATGATAAAAATATACAATTATGCAAAAAGGTACAATTGGGGTTACAACCGATAATATCTTCCCCGTCATTAAAAAATTTTTGTATAGCGACCATGAAATATTTTTAAGGGAGCTCGTTTCTAATGCTGTGGATGCCACTCAGAAATTGAAGACATTATCTTCTTTTGGCGATTTCAAAGGTGAGTTAGGCACGATGAATGTCACAGTGTCGATTAATAAAAATAAAGGGACGTTGACTATATCGGATCGCGGTATAGGAATGACAGCCGAAGAGATAGACAAATATATCAATCAAATTGCTTTTTCGGGGGCCGAAGAGTTCTTGGAAAAATATAAAAATGACGCGAATGCCATTATCGGGCATTTCGGGCTGGGATTTTATTCTTCTTTCATGGTTTCCAAAAAAGTAGAAATACGTACATTATCCTATAAAGAAGGAGCCCAAGCAGTCATGTGGAGCTGCGATGGTTCTCCGGCTTACGAGATGACCGATATTGAAAAGAGCGAACGGGGAACAGATATTATTTTATATGTCGATGATGACAATAAGGAATTCCTTGAAGAACAACGTATCGAGACCCTGTTGAAAAAATATTGTCGTTTCTTGCCTGTTCCCGTTGTGTTTGGAAAAGAACAAGAATGGAAAGACGGGAAATATGTCGATACAGACAAGGATAGGGTCATTAATGATATGGAGCCTGCATGGACTCGGAAGCCGACAGATTTGACCGATGAAGATTACAGGAAATTCTATGCCGATCTTTATCCGGGAATAGATGAACCCCTGTTTTGGATTCATTTGAATATCGACTATCCGTTTAAGTTGACGGGGATTCTTTATTTCCCGAAAATCAAAAACAATATCGATATCAATCGATACAAGATACAATTATATTGCAACCAAGTATTCGTTACCGATTCGGTAGAGGGTATCGTCCCTGATTTCTTAATGCTTTTACAGGGTGTGATTGATTCACCCGATATTCCGTTGAATGTTTCTCGTTCATATCTGCAAAGCGATTCTAATGTAAAGAAAATATCGGGGTATATCACTAAAAAGGTTTCAGAGCGTCTGCAAGAGATATTCAACAGCGATCGCAAACAGTTCGAGGAGAAATGGGACGATTTGAAAATCTTCATCGAATATGGTATGCTGTCTGATGAGAAATTCTACGAGCGTGCTCAGAAATTCGTATTATTGAAAGATACGGAGGATAAATATTATACGCTCGATGAATATAAAAAACTGATAGAGGGCAACCAAACCGATAAAGACGGACAACTCGTTTATCTGTATGCCACTGATAAGGAAGCACAATACAGTTATATCGATACGGCTGTATCAAGAGGTTACGATGTGCTATTGATGAACGGACAGTTGGATCCTCATTTCATCGGTATGTTAGAGCAGAAATTGGAGAAAAGCCGTTTCGTGCGCGTGGATAGCGATCTGATTGGTAAACTAATCAAGAAATCGGATACAACTTCAAATACAGCTCTCGATGAGCAACAGCGCGATATGATGACTTCTGTTTTCAAATCGCAAATCCCTGCTATGGAGAAAAGTGATTTCTTGGTTATGTTCGAGCCCGTAGGTGCGACTGCTCAACCTATCGTTATTACGCAGAATGAATTTATGCGTCGTATGAAAGATATGGCTGCTATACAATCAGGAATGGCTTTCTATGGGGAGCTTCCCGACAGCTATAACCTCATAGTGAACACAGATCACCCTCTTTCGCAAAAGGTTATTGCTGATACCGAAAGTGCTTGTAAGAGTGAATTAACTCCTATATTGGACGAGTTGAAAACTGTCAATGAAGAAATCGAACGGTTACAAGAGGCCAAAAAAGATAAAAAGGACGATGAAATTCCCGTAGCAGATAAGGAGGCTTTGAAGCATGCTGAGGAAAAGGCAAAAGAATTGAGAGCAAAGGAATCGGATATATTGAAGACTTATGCCGACCGGACACCTTTGGTTCGTCAGTTGGTCGACTTGGCTCTGCTTTCCAATAACATGTTGAAGGGAGAGGCTCTGAGTAAATTTATCAAACGGTCGGTTGAAATGCTCTAACAAGCTATACAGATATAAAGTAACGCTTTAGTATCTGTTTGTAGGTATAATATTAAACTGATACTTTAATAGCGAATATGGATTGTGTTAGATAACACAATCCATATTCGCTATTTTTATACTATTGATAATAAATCAATTACAAATCAAACCACCGATAAGCTCTTTTACGGATGCAATGTTGTTTCTATCGAGATATTCGTCTATTCCGTCCGCTATTTTTTCAGTTATTTGAGGATCTATGAAGTTAGCTGTTCCAACCTCTATGGCAGATGCACCGGCCAATATAAATTCAATGGCATCGGTGGCGTTCATGATTCCTCCCAACCCTACAATAGGGATTTTTACGGCATGGTAAGTTTGCCAAACCATACGCAATGCGATGGGCTTAACACATGCACCGGATAATCCCCCTGTAATTGTAGAGAGTATCGGTCTACGACGATTTGAATCAATAGCCATACCCAACAGAGTATTGATCAAGGATACAGCATCGGCGCCTTCGGCCTCGACTGCTCGGGCTATCTCGGTAATATCGGTAACGTTTGGCGAAAGTTTGACAATCAGAGTTTTAGGATAAACTGCACGCACAGCTTTTACCACAGCGGCAGCACTTTGGCTGCTTGTCCCGAAAGCCATTCCACCCTCTTTCACATTCGGGCAAGAGATGTTTAACTCAATTCCCGGAATCTTGTCCAATGCAGCGATTTTCTCTGCCGTAACGGCGTAGTCTTCTATTGAGGATCCCGATACATTTACCAAAAAATGGGTATCGATATCTTTTATGCGAGGATATATATTTTCGATGAAGTAATTGACACCTTTGTTTTGTAATCCTACTGCGTTGAGCATTCCCGAAGGCGTTTCGGCCATGCGAGGATACGGGTTGCCTTCTCTATGATGCAGCGTCGTTCCTTTTACAATGACTCCTCCCAGCCGAGATAAATCGACGAAATCGGCAAACTCTTCGCCGTAGCCAAATGTTCCCGATGCCGTCATTACGGGATTCCTCAAAGGCAATCCACCTATATTTACTTTCAAATCTGCCATTTTAGTTTTTCTATATTAAAGATAGGACCTTCCTTACAAACACAAGTATTGCCTTCGATCGTATCTTCTACGCAACAGAGACATGCGCCTACGCCACAGGCCATCATATTTTCGAGAGATACTTCACAGGATATGTTTCGTTCATGAGCAAATCGGGCTACGGCTACCATCATGGGTTTCGGGCCGCAAACATACAGCTTATCGAGCTTACTATTTAACAAGGAGTGCTGAGTCACGAATCCTTTTTCGCCCAAAGAACCGTCTTCGGTGGAAATATATACATCTCCAAACTGCCGGAACATTTCATATTGCAGTATATCCTTGTCTGAACGGAATCCTAACAAAAATTTGGGGGTATAATTCCGTTCTTTTAAGTATTTGCCCCAATACAACATCGGGGCTATTCCAACGCCTCCTCCGATAAGCAATATATTCGAGTCTGTTTCGTCGGGTAAACTGAATGTATTACCCAATGGTAACACCAAATTAATACTATCTCCTTGTTTCAAATCGCATAAAGTCCGAGTCCCTTCACCGGCTTTTCTTATCAATAGCCATAGTTCATTGCGAGTGGAATCGACGAAATTGATAGAAATCGGACGCCTTAAAAATGTACCGGGAGACCGGTCTACACGAACCTCGACAAACTGCCCGGGTAACATATCGGGCAACGGTTCATTATTATCGGGTTTCAATTTCAAAAGAGCATAATTATCGTGCAGTTTTGTGTTTTCAACAACCCGAAAGTCAAGAATATATTTTTTCATAAAATTATTTTAGCTGAACAAAGATAGTATAAACCCAAAAGCGAAGCAAAAGTTTATCGGATTATGCAATCGTTTTATTTCTCCTTTAAAAGATAAAGACGAGTTATTCATTGTCCGGAGAAAATGTCTCGAACGTATTATCGGAGTAGAAAATCATGATTTTAGTTGCTTTTTTATTTTTTACGACCTGTTCCGATGGCTCGAAAAATGGTGCTTTTAAGTTCGTTACTTCTTCATTTTCAAGTTTATGGTCTTGTTTTTGATGAATATTAGAGTCATTTTCCCTCGAATATTTTGAAGGAGCTGTAAGTTCGTCCGGTTTTATTTCATTCTCCTCGGGAAACAAAGATGTTGAAAATTCTTTGGAGGGTGAGGTAATGTTTTCGGCCGGAGGTATTGCCGTTGTCAAAATCATAGGGCCTGTTCCATATAATAGCCAATAGATAGATAAGTCGGGATAGGCAGAATGTATCTTCCCAATGGTATTGATACTGATCTTCTGATTTCGTCCACCCAAAATTTGAGACATTGAAGACCTCTGTATCTTAGTTGCATCGGCAAATTGCGTAACAGATATACCCTTATACTCGATAAAACTTTTCATTCTTTCGGCAACAATTAGAGCTTCATTTTCTTCCATTTTTAGGGGTGTAAATAGATTCGTAATAGTAAAATTATAGTTTACAAATGTAATAAGAATAAATAAAAAATGCAAGTTTGTTTTGTGAATTGTGTAGTTTGCAAATGCAAACAAGGTAACATGATGTATACTTCGCAAATAGCCTTTATTGTTTATCAACAAGAGTATTTATTAAAAGTATTATTTTATATTTATATATATAATTGTTTAGAAATCAACATTTTATTTTGTAGTATATGCAATGCCGTCGGCGTATGTTGTTCGGAATTCGAAATTATATCTCGAATATACTTTATATTAAATAAATTAAAATATTGGTTTTTAACCGCTTATGTTATATATATTGTAGATATAATAATTGTTTATGTGTCTCCGTGCTTAGTGGATATGCAAATGTAACACCCCTACCCTTTATGAGTTACAGATTTTTATTTTGCGTAATTACGTTTTGTATATTACATTTGTAAATAGTGGTTGCGAATTACAAATGTAAACAATAAACTGGTTTATAACTCAACTTCACGAGATTTTATTTTCCAAGTACAGATGTAAACTTGTTCAAAAATATGAGAATTATACGCCCCTAAAATCCTATGCAAAATAGATTTATATTATTGATTCAAAATATATTACAGTTGTAAATAGTATAAAAAAAGGATTCAAATTTTATACTTTGAACCCTTTTCTATCTTTCAAAATCGTAATATGTCGTTTTTCTTATACCTTTAATTCCGCCTTTAAATAACGAGCTGTAAAAGTATTCTGTACACAAACTTCTTCCGGAGTACCCGTTGTTAAAACATATCCTCCATTTTTACCGCCTTCCGGTCCCATATCGATAATGTGGTCGGCACATTTGATTATATCTAGATTGTGCTCAATGACTATCACGGTATTTCCTTTATCTACCAATCGGTTCAACACAGAGAGCAATACTCGAATATCTTCGAAATGTAATCCTGTGGTAGGTTCGTCCAGTATATAGAGAGTTTTACCTGTATCTCTTTTTGAAAGTTCCGCAGCCAGTTTTACCCGTTGACTCTCTCCTCCTGATAATGTCGTAGACGGCTGCCCCAGTTTAATGTATCCGAGACCAACGTCCTGTAAAACTTTAATTTTAGAAATAATAGAAGGTATATTTTCAAAAAATTCCACGGCTTGATTGATGGTCATGTCCAAAACATCGGCAATAGATTTTCCTTTAAATCTTACTTCAAGGGTTTCTCTATTGTATCGTTTCCCATGACAGGCTTCACAAGGCACGAGTACATCGGGCAGGAAATTCATTTCGATAGTCTTATATCCATTTCCTCCGCATACCTCGCAACGTCCTCCCGGAATATTGAACGAGAATCTACCCGGTTTATAACCTCGAATTTTGGCTTCCGGCAATTCGACGAACACGTTGCGTATATCGGCAAAAACACCGGTATAAGTGGCCGGATTCGACCGAGGTGTTCGACCCAGCGGCGATTGGTCGACCGTTACGATTTTATCGATGTTTTCTAATCCTTCTATTTTCTCATAGGGTAACGGATTTTGCAAAGAACGATAAAATTTTTGACTAATAATAGGTTGCAAAGTCCCGTTAATCAAACTTGATTTACCACTCCCCGAAACTCCTGTGATACAAATGAATTTTCCCAGAGGAAATTCGACGGTCACATTTTTTAGATTATTTCCGGTAGCTCCTGATAATATTATCTTTTTCCCATTTCCAGTTCTCCTTTGGGGGGCAAATTCGATTTCTTTTTTACCGGTAAGGTATCGAGCCGTAAGAGTGTCGGTTTTCAACATTTCTTTCGGAGTTCCGGCGAAAACGATATTTCCTCCCAGCCGTCCAGCCCGAGGCCCCAAGTCTACAATATAATCGGCTTCGAGCATCATTTCCTTATCGTGCTCTACTACAATAATCGAATTCCCCATATCCCTTAATTCTTTTAAAGACTGAATCAACCGAGTGTTATCCCGTTGATGAAGTCCTATACTGGGTTCATCGAGAATATAAAGGACATTAACCAATTGAGACCCTATTTGAGTCGCTAATCTTATCCGTTGGCTTTCTCCACCCGACAATGTGGCAGAAGCTCTGTTCAGGGATAAGTAATCCAAGCCCACATCGACGAGGAAATGCAGTCTGTTACGTATTTCTTTGAGAATCTCGGCCGCAATTTTACGTTGCTGAGGAGATAAATATTCCTCTACATGATTTACCCACTCGTATAATTCCGAAATATCCATATCGGCTAGATCGGCAATATTTTTTCCTGCGATTCTGTAATGTAAAGCCTCCTTGTTCAAACGATGCCCTTCGCATAGCGGGCATGTAGCTGTCGTGACGAATTGTCCGGCCCATTTTTGAGCTTGTGATGAAGCATCGCTTTGCTGTTGAATTTCTATATATTTTATCAGACCGTCGAACGATAAAAAATAGTTCGAAGTTCCCAGCGATTCATTTTTAATTTGCAAACGCTCGTCTGTTCCGTTCAGTATATCGTCCAACGCTTCTTCCGGAAGATTTTTGATAGGGGTTTTCAAACTACTGTCGTATTTTTCACAAATCGCGGCGATTTGCCAAAATATCAACGAATTTTTATATTTGCCAAGCGGAACGATTCCTCCTTCATAGATGGATTTTTCGTCATTCGGGATAATTTTGTTTTTGTCAATTATATTGACATATCCCAGCCCCTTACATTTCGGGCAAGCTCCTTGTGGGGAATTGAATGAAAAGCTATGAGGAGCCGGTTCACTATAAGACAACCCGGTTTGCGGGTCCATCAATGTTCGGCTGTAATGTCTTATTTCTTGTGTTTCTGCATCAAGAACCATCAGTTGTCCATCTCCTTGTTTCATCGCAGTCTTGACACTTTCCTGCAAACGCCGTTCATCGTCTTTATCTACGATCAGTTTGTCGATTACCAGTTCGATGCTGTGGTTTTTATAACGGTCGAGTTTCATTCCATGCGTTATTTCCCGTAGCTCTCCGTCGATTCTGACCGTCAAATAACCTTTTCTCCGAACTTGCTCGAACAAATCTTTATAATGCCCCTTACGGTTACGAACCAATGGAGCGAGGATATAAGTTTTCTTATTCTGGTATAGGTCCATTATCAGAGAAATGATTTTCTCCTCGGTATAACGAACCATTTTTTCCCCCGATAAATAAGAGTATGCTTCCCCTGCCCTTGCAAACAGTAACCGAAAGAAATCGAATATCTCTGTCGTTGTCCCTACGGTCGAACGAGGGTTTTTATTCGTCGTTTTTTGTTCTATGGAAATAACAGGACTCAACCCGGTTATTTTATCTACATCTGGGCGCTCCATACCTCCGAGCATATTCCGCGCATATGCTGTAAAGGTCTCAATGTAACGCCTTTGCCCTTCGGCAAAAATAGTATCGAATGCCAATGACGATTTGCCGCTGCCGCTTAATCCTGTAATAACGGTGAGACTGTTCCGCGGAATATTGACATCTATATTTTTAAGATTATGGACACGAGCCCCATATACTTCAATTTGTTCTTCTGCTTTCATTTTTTGTCGATCACCCACTCTTTTTTATAAGTAGTAAATTTACGTTTCGTATAATACAAATCGTCTTTCATCGGTATTTTTATATAGTAAACTTTTCTGGACTTATCCGGTAAGAAACGGGAGCGAAGCCACGGGTTGGCTTCTTTTAATTGGGCATAAGAAACGCCCTTAGATTGAGCGAATACGGCTAGGTTATTAATCGTGGTATCTACTTTTATTTCCGAATATCTGATTGGTTGATAGAGCTGTTTGGTTTTTAATTTGTATCCATATTTTGCCGGAGAAGAAAATATTTCTTTCATGGCTAAAATGCGAAATACATAACGAGATGTTTCTTCGTTTAACCATAAATCGAACGATCGATCGGCCAGCTGTTTTTCCAATTCGGTCGATATACGTCCCATACCGGCATTATAAGATGCTGCGACAGTCGTCCAACTACCGTATTTTTCATAAGCATCTTTCAAATATTTGCAGGCTGCGCGAGTAGACTTTTCTATATGATAGCGTTCGTCTATATCGTTATTTACTTCTAGTCCATATTCTCTTCCCGTACGAGGCATAATTTGCCAGATACCAACGGCTTTTGCCGGTGAAACGGCTCTTGGATTCAAGGTACTTTCAATAACGGCCAAATATAAAAAATCGGTCGGGACTTTCTCTTCTTTCAATATAGGTTCCAATATGGGAAAATATCGATTGGCTCGTTTTATGGCTAATGATGTAGAAGAGTGCATATAACATAGCGTGGTGAGTTCCCTGTCGAATCGTTCATACATATCCAGACGGTCCAGATCTACAAGCTCATTTGCGAATTTCACTTGTAGTGGAAATTCGGGAACGATTACATCGGAAAATTCTTTTGTCGTATTTGCATATCCTTTAATGAACAGCGGTGTATACAAAAATAACAGTACAATAAAAAAATACCTATTTGACGTCATTTACTTATATCCATTAATTTTTAGGACGTAATATATTGATGTGTCCCTTTAATTTCATCTTTTTATTATTTGCCCCCTTTGCTTCTATTACATAATAATATACTCCCGGGTCTACATATTTGCCACGATACTTTCCGTCCCAGCCTTGATCGGGGCTATCGAAGTAAAACATTTGAACTCCCCATTTATTGAATATCCAACATTTAAAACTAACGATAGATTTATAAGCTACTTTCCATTCGTCGTTAACTCCGGGGCTTGTTCCCGGTGAAAAAATGTTTGGTGCTTCCAAACGAGGTTCTCCGATATTTATGGTGAATGTCTCGCTGTATGCCTGACATGTAGCGGTACTATTGCTGGCTACTAAGCGAACATAAGTGACACCCTCGTCTCTGAAAGTGTACCATAAGGTTTCATCGTTATACCGGGCAATTGTATTTGAAAAGTTCTCCTTGTCCGAGAATTCCCATTCGATATGAGTAACAGCATCCGTTACATAAGCTTTGAATTCGATCTCGGCCGGCGCAGACCCTCCCAAATAATCGGTGGGGTGTCTATCGTCTTCATTCGTGGCATCTTCCCGATATGTCTGTTCTGCCGTCGCTGTCGCCCCTATTGCCGATGTTATATATTCCTCGGTCGATGCAGTCTGCGACAGACCCCAATAATTCAATATTTGATCTCCTGTTACTGTAAAATCGGTATTACAGAGAGGTGACGGTACTTGGATAGAAAAAGAAAAGTCATACACCGTTTCTGTCTGGAATGTTTGGGTATATGCCAGAGACTCTTTATCCCATGTCAAACTCATATAACTAACCGTGAGCTCACGGCGTAGCGATTTAGGGACTCCATTGATCGAGTAGTAATTGAGCTTTTTCCCTTCCCCATCTAGCATTAATGTGGTCATATCGCACTGACCTTCTTCATTTGATGTAGAAACAGCATTAAGAATCAAAGGAGATTGGGAATAATCGATTATCCATAAATAATAACTCTCTCCATTTTGTTCAATTATATATCCACAATCGGCTTCCGAAATATTCAATGTAGAAATGTTCCCGTTTTGTATAGCTCCACTTATCGGGGTAGACGATGCTGCACCGTTTTCCCTGAATAGGCGCCAAGAAATGGGAGAATCATCTTCCCCCGAAAATTCGATCGTTGCGTTATTTAGCGAATATATCACAAAAACACCACCTGTTAAACCGGTACTAATCTCTGGCGTATGGTTATAGGCAGGTCTTCCCCCTCCCGATACGGTAATTTGTTGAGCATATAACTCACCGATTGTAATGATGCACGCGAAAAATAGCAGGTATCTACGCATATTTATCCAAATAATAATGAATGACAAAGTTACAATTTTTCAAGTAATCGTGTTTGTATCTTGAATTTAAAATTTCCCAATAATCTCGTTTCCGAGAGAGAAATGATAATATGATTTCCATAATCTCGATCGGGCTTGCAACTAACGATATTTTTATATACTTTTGTTTCTTGTATATCAAGTTTGTATATAAAAGATAACGATTTGAAAATATGAAATATACTCGAATAACCATAGCTTTATTATTTTGTTTTGCCTTCACTTTTTTGTTGTCTGCTCAGACAGAGAATTTACAAACAAAGATTATAGACGGGAAAGAATTTTATATTTATAAGGTTAAACCGTCGGAGGGATTTTATATATTATCTCATAAATTCGGTATTTCTCAGGAGGAAATTATTCGCTATAATCCTGCCGCTAAAAATGGCTTAAAAAAAGGACAGCTGCTCATGATTCCGACAAATAAGGGAGTGAATAAGCAAGATTCTGAACCGGAAATCGAAAGCACATTTGAACATACAATCGTACGGGGAGAATCCCTGTATTCTATTTCAAAGACTTATAAAGTCCCTATTCGAAGCATTATTGCACTTAATCCGGGTTCTGAACGTGGAATAAAAGCCGGTGCGACTTTAAAGATTCCACAACGTTATCAAAAGCCTGAGAAACAATCTATTCCTCTTGTACAAAAGGACACTCAAACAGCAACGAATACCGCCGATAGTGAAGTTTTAGAGGATTCTTCGAATGGGACCTCGAATGAATATGTCTATCATACGATTGCCGACGGTGAAACCTTATTTTCTATATCGAAAAGATATGATGTTGACATAGAGACTATTTTGAAACTTAATCCCGGTATTTCCCCTACTCATATGAAGAAGGGTTCCGTGATACGCATAACTCCCGATACGAAAGAATTAAATGTTACGATAGAGCCCAAACAGTTGTATACGGAATATAAAGTAAGGAAAAAGGAGACTTTATATAGTATCTCAAAAAAGTTTGGAACGACTGTTGAAGAGATAAAGAAATGCAATCCGAACATAAAACAAATAAAGCAAGACGATATAATAAATATTCCCGCAGGAATAGAGTACAATACAGTTACTGCGGAAAATCCTATCACGAGTGCAGAAATCAATAATATATACAATAAGTTATATAAAAGCGATAAGAAGGGGGTAATCAATGTCGCGGTTATACTTCCGTTCATGTTGCGACAGTCGTCTCCCGATACGAAAGCCAGTTTATATACCGAGTATTATCAGGGATTTTTAATGGCGGTAGACAGCCTTAAACGTCAAGGGGCCTCTATCAATGTATATGCGTATGATTCCGAAGAGTCCGAATCAACCGTTCGTCGTATTCTTTCAGATCCGATATTAAAAGAAATGGACTTGATTATCGCTCCTGAAAATGATAGTCATATAAAATTAATCGCTGATTTCGGACTGGCCAACGATATAAATGTCGTTAATACTTTTTCGCTTAAAAACGAGGAGGTTTCGCACAATGCAAAAGTATTCCAAACCAATATTCCCCATTCCTATTTATATGCAGAAGCTGCGGACAGATTTATCCGTTATTTGGGGAATCGGAAAGTCGTATTTTTATCTCATACACCGGAAGAACCCGACAAAAGAGATTTTATCGGCGGTCTGAAAGAAGAATTGGATCGAGCTCATATCGCTTATCACGAAATAAAGTTCGGTAATGAGTTGAACCTATTAGATCAGGATTCTATATTAGCAGATGCAAGCGGGATTGTATTTGTACCTACCTCGGCCAAAAAGAAGGTTCTTTCTTTAATTGTAGCTCCTATTGAATCATTGAAAGAAAAAAGAGCAGATTTGGATATTGCACTTTTCGGATATCCGGAATGGCTGACACAGGTTCCCGAATATCTGAACGAATTTTATAAACTAAATACTTATTTATATTCCCGGTTCTATGCCAATCCGTTCGAGGAAGATACGAAGACGTTTCACAAACGATTCCTTTATTGGTATAATAAGGATATGATAAATGCCAGCCCTCAATATGCTTTATTAGGATTCGATACAGGAATATATTTCCTTTCGGCTATACGGGAACATGGGAAGAATTTTGCGTCGCAGGATATTCGGCCTTCGATCGATCGCATACAAACCGATTTTTCATTTCAGCGTGTAAACAATTGGAGTGGCTTTATCAATAAATCTTTTTATTTCATCAATTTTACACCTAATTTCACAATCAGGAAAATTAGAGAATAAACGATGAAACTTTTGCGATACATACTATTTGTTATAGCAGTTGTGTCTCTGCAATCAGGATTGGCACAGAGAAGTGATTATCAACCTGAATTTACAGTGGGAGTAAAGGGTGGAACGACCCTTTCGAGAGTTTCGTTTACTCCTACTGTAACACAATCGCTACTTTTGGGTTACACCGGCGGGGTATCGGTTCGTTATATCGAAGAAAAATTTTTCGGGTTAATTGCTGAGATCAATTTTACTCAGTGCGGTTGGAGCGAAACTTTTGAAGAAGATCCCTATACCTATACTCATACGTTGAATTATGTGACAATTCCATTTCTGACTCATTTTTTCTTTGGCAATCGTGTCGTGCGTGGATTTGTCAATGCAGGACCTCAAATCGGACTTTTATTGGGGGATAGTTATAAAAGCAATTTTGACATTTATAATTTGCCTGAGTTCAGCCAAAAAAGTAAGGTAAAAGAAATATATACGATGGATATAGCCCATCGATTTGATTATGGTATTACCGCAGGAGCAGGTATTGAGTTTCGTATAAAGAAAACACATGGTATCGTATTGGAAGGCCGATACTATTATGGATTGGGAGATATATTCAAAAACAGGAAGAAAGATGTATTCGCGGCTTCCCACAGCCAAATAATAACGGTATCACTGGGATATTTATATCACTTTTAATCAGTGCATTATTTTAAAAACCAATTCTTTAAGCAGATCTCCGTCATTACTCGAAGCTCCTGAGCCGATACCCTTAGAGCGAGCATCATACTGGCGTATCAATGCGATAATGTCGATACATTTAAATGCGTTGTAAGCTCGCATGGCTGTCAAATAATCTCTGGATTGGAAAGAAGACCTTAGATTCAGTTCGTTCATAATTCCATTCTCCGACTTGTCTGTCGAAAAATAGCATAGCATTAGATTTGAAAAAAAATTGAATAATACACTTATCGTGACAACCAGCGGATTGTTCTTGGGATTTTGTTCGAAATATTGTATGATTTGAGTCGCTTTTAATATATTCCGGGTGATGATTGCATTTAGCAATTCATAATTATTGAAATCTTTACTGATGCCAACATTACGTTCTACGATTTCGGGGGTAATGCGAAGACTCCCTTCCGGAAGTGAAATCGATAATTTGTCGAGTTCGCTACTAAGCCGACTTAGGTCATTCCCGACAAAATCGGCCATCATAGAAGCTGCTTTGGGGTCGATCGACAGTTTCTTCGCTACTACGTAGTTGTTTATGAATGCCGGTAACTGATTGTCATATAATTTTTTCGATTCATATACTACTCCTATTTTTTCAATGCCGGCGACAACCTTCTTGTTTTTAAGCGAGCCATTTTTATGACAAATGACCAAGATTGTGCTCATCAACGGTTTTTGTAAATAATATAGAAGATTATCTACCCCTTTGATATTCTGGGCTTCCTTAACAACAATCAATTGTCGTTCAGCCATCATGGGAAACCGCTTTGCTGCATTGACCACTATGGCGAAATCGTCGATATCGGCTCCGTATAAAATGGTTTGGTTAAAATCCCTTTCCGAGTCTTTCAAGGCATTTTCGATGATTGTCTCACAGATTAAGTCGATATAATACGATTCTTCGCCCATGAGTAAATAAACGGGCTTAAATACTTTGTTGCGAATGTCTTGCAAAATGGCAAGGTGCTGATTGGTATCTTTTTTAGCCATAATTACTCCTCGTCGAATCTCAAATGTTTCACCGTCGTCCGTTTATCTATGATCAATTTTAGAGCCTCCACTCCTATCAATACATGTTCTTCTACGAAATCTCGCGTGATTTTTTTGTCACTTTCTTCTGTTTTAACTCCCGTTGAAATCATCGGCTGGTCTGAAACCAACAACAATGCTCCTACCGGAATCTGATTTGCGAATCCAACCGAGAACAATGTAGCTGTTTCCATATCGACGGCCATACAACGTATGCGACGTAAATAGTCTTTGAAATTATCGTCAAACTCCCATACCCGACGGTTAGTCGTGTAAACCGTTCCGGTCCAGTAGTCTCGATGGTGATTCCTGACGGCTGTGGAAACTGCCCGTTGCAACATGAAAGCCGGCAATGCCGGGACTTCTGGTGGAAAGTAGTCGTTCGATGTTCCCTCCCCACGAATGGCTGCTATCGGTAAAATATAATCGCCCAATTTGTTTACCTTTTTTATACCGCCGCACTTACCTAAAAACAATACGGCTTCTGGTTTTACGGCACTCAATAAGTCCATAACCGTAGCGGCATTGGCACTACCCATTCCGAAATTAATAATCGTCACCCCATCGGCCGATGCACTAGGCATATTACTGTCCTCACCTAAAATAGGAACATGAAAATGGGTAGCGAATATTTCGACATATTTAGAGAAATTTGTCAATAATATATACTTCGTAAAATCTTTAACGGGTCTTTGGGTATATCGGGGTAGCCAATTCTCGACAATTTCTTGCTTTGTCTTCATAAATATGTAATTTTGGAGTAAATTTACAGAAATAATTAGAAAGAACAAATATCAAATATGAGATGATCGAGTTAAATCTACCGCCATATCCCTATAAAGTAAAACAAGAAAAAGATAAGATTCTTATTTTCGACGAATTGAGAAGGCGATATGTAACCTTGACTCCCGAAGAATGGGTCAGGCAACATTTTGTTGCCTACCTTGTTAATCAAAAAGAATTTCCTCGCGGGTTAATCGGGAATGAAATCTCTTTGACTCTCAACAAATGCAATCGCCGATGTGATACGATTGTTTATGATCGAAACGGGAATCCATTGTGTATAGCGGAATATAAAGCGCCTCATGTCGAGATTACACAAAAAACGTTCGATCAGATCGTTCGCTATAATCTTGTATTGCAAGTGAGCTATTTGTTTGTTTCTAATGGCATGAAACATTATTGTTGCCATATAAATTATACCACCAATAGCTATACATTTTTACCCGATATTCCTTTGTATAAGGATTTATAACCACGCTTATGTCTTGTGTTCCCGACGATTTTTACGAACAAGTATATAACATAGTTAGTCAAGTTCCATCAGGAACAGTGATAACATATAAAAGTATCGCTGTTTTAATGGGGTATCCCCAGCATGCCCGTTTGGTAGGACGAGCATTAAAACTTGTTCCTAAAAACCTGAATATCCCTTGTCATCGGGTCGTTAATTGTCAAGGACGACTTGTCCCCGACTGGATTGAGCAGAAAGAACTATTATCCCGAGAAGGAATATCATTTACACCAAAGGGATATGTAGATATGAAACGATTCGCTTGGCGTTTTTGGGATTGATTAAAAAATAAAAAAGCTCACTGCAAGTGAGCTTTTTAGAGGTTCCTGGCAGAATCGAACTGCCGTAAACGGTTTTGCAGACCGGTGCCTAACCACTCGGCCAAGGAACCCTTATTCTTTTGAGTGATTGCGAGTGCAAAGGTATATTATATTTTTCTATTTTCCAATATTCGAGCTTATTTTTTTCTATCTTTTCTTATCTATTTTTTCGACCTTGCAAGGCTTGTTACACCCGCAACAAGCAGATGTTGGCGACTTACGATTTCGTACCATCTTGAATATCTTATGTATAACATAAAATACAACTATTAAGAGGATAACACCTACTATTAAAGATTGAATCGTTGAATTCATAATTTATTTTTCCATAAAATAAGTAAAACGGTTATCGATATCATCGACGGTAATAACATTACGGCGTTTGTATCGCTTCATATAAGATAACATAGATAAATCTCCAGAACAAGAAACGATGTGAAACAATAATATTGCGGCGATCGAGATTTTTCCCCATAAAGGTACTGGTGACAAAAGTAATAGTATCAATAATACCGATAGGATATAAAAGGGTGCGAGAGCTATTCGTCGAAAAGTTTTATAATCGGCCGCAAAATTATGTGCAGCTGCATAAAACACAAATGACTTCCAGATGGCTCCAAAACGTACATCATTAGCACCCTCTTTTTTGTATGCAATCCAATGAATAAATTCATGTACCGGAATTATCAGAGCACAACCCAGAATAGAAAATACGACACATTTCAATATCTGTATCCCGAATTGTGAGAAAGATAACGAATCGGACCATAGTTTTCCCATAGCGAATCCTATAAAAAACAGTATGAAGAACCCGCTTATGAAAACGATCCAGATTATATGATTTTTACGAGGTTTGTTTCTCTCTAAAAATGTTTTTATATCGTCATATATAAATGAATCAATGACCTGATATCCGTCTTTTTCATAAGACGACAAAAATGTTTGTTTATCCATATTAAATAATTAGTAGTCCTATTTGATAGACTAAGAATGAAACGATCCAAGCTACTCCTGTATTGTATAACACCGTAAATGCCCCCCATTTCCAACTTCCCGCTTCTTTGGCTACCGCAATGACAGAGGCGATACACGGGAAATACAGTAATACAAATACCATAAAGGAAAGCGCTACTAACGGTGTGAAATCGGGAACCCCCGTAACAGGATTCGGCTGTGATATTTTTTGAGACAAAGATATAGTTTCGTCGGCATCGCTTTCGGAGTATAATACACCGAGTGTGCTTACCACCAATTCTTTGGCTGCTGTCCCAGAAAGTAAAGATGTCGTTACTTTCCAATTAAAGCCCAATGGTTCCACAAGTGGGGTAACAGCTTGGCCTATTTTCCCTAAATAAGAATTGCTTTGTTGTTCCATTTGCTCATGAGGAGTAAGTTCTCTTTCATAAGAGGCTTTGGGGCGTGGATAGTAACTTAAAAACCACACGATGACAGAGGCAACTAATATAACCCCACCCATTTTGCGTAGATATTGTTCGGCTTTATTCCACATGTGGCGAAAAGTAGCTTTCGCTGTCGGCATACGATATGGTGGTAATTCCATGACAAAGGGTGTTTCATCTACTTTAAAGAAGAACCGACGCATCAATTTGGCCGTAATAACCGCAACAATAATTCCGAATAAATACAGTCCTATAAATACCAGACTAGCGTATTGAGGGAAAAAAGTACCTACCAACAAAATGTAAATAGGTATTCTGGCACTACACGAGATAAATGGGTTTATAAGAATGGTTATCAATCGACTGCTGCGACTCTCGATAGTCCGGGTCGCCATAATGGCTGGCACATTACACCCGAATCCCATAACAAGAGGAATAAAAGATTTTCCGTGCAACCCTATTTTGTGCATGATTTTATCCATGATAAAAGCAGCCCGAGCCATATATCCTGAGTCTTCCATGAACGAAATAAACAGATAGAGTATTAAAATGTTAGGTAGAAAAACTATTACCCCTCCTACTCCTCCGAGAATACCATCGATCAATAGATCTTTTAATGGTCCAGAAGGCATATAATTACCTATAATTTCGGATAACCATGCGACTCCATTTTCGATCCACTCCATAGGATATGCCCCGATGGAAAAGGTCGCCTCGAACATCAGCCACATCAAGAAAATAAATATAGGAAATCCGAATAGTTTATTTGTGACGAAAGAGTCTATAATACGAGTCGTTTTCGCTTCCTCTTTATCTCCCGGTCTATATGTTTCCGCCAAAGCTCCCGATATGAATCCATACTTTTCATTGGCAATAGCTGACTCTATGTCTTCATTAAGCGTTGCCTCTATTTTCTCGACTTCTGCATTGCGGATATTCATCAATTCGGGATAGGACTCGGAGCCTTCCAGCATTCGCTTGACTTCCGTATCTCCTTCGAGTATCTTAATCGCTAAATATCGAGGAGAGAATTCCCGGTTACAAGTAGGATCTTCTTTTAATAAGTCTTTTAGAGGGGTAATACTGTTTTCGATTACTTTCCCTAAACCGACATGAACATGACGAACCGACTCATCACGGCCTTCATATACCTCGATAATGGTATCGAATAGTTGATTTACACCTTTCCCAGAGCGTGATACGGTGGGCACAATAGGAACTCCAATCATATTTCCCAAATGCTTATAGTCGATTTTTCCGCCGCTTTGCTCCAATTCATCAAACATATTCAGAGCAATCACCATGCGGTAATCCATATCTATTAATTCTGTGGTCAAATATAGATTCCTTTCCAAATTGGAAGCTACGACTACATTGACAATAACATCGGGAATTTCATTTTTTAAATAACGGCGAACATATAGCTCTTCCGGAGAATAGGCCGAAAGAGAGTATGTACCCGGTAAATCGCATATGTTGAAGTGATAACCTTTATATTCGAAAAATCCCTTTTTGGCATCGACCGTAACGCCGCTATAATTGCCCACATGCTCATGTGCACCGGAGGCAACGTTGAATAAAGATGTTTTTCCACAGTTGGGATTTCCGACCAAAGCTATATTTATCGTTTTACTACTTTGGGTAAGCGCTCTCTCTATACAGTCGTCTTCCTCGGTTTTCCAACTTTCTACATTTAGTTTGTTTTTTTCTCCCTGTCGATTTTCGAGTTGATTCGCTTCTTCGGGAGTAATAACTTCGACTAATGAAGCCTCACTGCGTCTTAGAGAGATTTCATAGTCCATTATTTTATATTTAATAGGATCTTTCAATGGAGCATTCAATTCGACAAGCACCGTTTGTCCCCGAACGAACCCCATCTCGATAATTCGTTTTCGAAATGCTCCATAGCCTAATACCTTAACAACAACAGCTTTATCTCCTGTTTGCAAATCGGACAATCGCATACTAAAAATTTTATCGTGTTAATTTCGATTGCAAATTTCGTAATTTGTTCCGATTTCTATTCTATTTTCTGTGTATATTATTTATAATCCGTATAAATAATAACATATTTTTGCACACTGTGGAATAAAGCAGGATAATTTTCTATTTTATCCTGCTTTATTTCCGTTTGTCTGAATCTATTTATAACTGTCGTTTGTTGTCTATTCCCTCAACGAAATTTATAAAAGCATTATTGACTAATCTGTTTCCTCCGGGAGTAGGATAGTTTCCTGAAAAATACCAGTCACCCGGGTGGTTAGGAATAGCTTGATGCAACCCTTCTAATGTTTGATAGATGATTTCCACTTGTGAAGTAATATCTTCCGAAGTTAACATTCGTGCTATTTTCTTCGATATTTCCTTTTGGGTAAAAGGTGCATAAATTTCTTTTACATAGTTGGTTATCTGTTCTTTGGGGAAATTTTGCTGTGCTTTGGATTTGTTGTATACATCTTCGATGATATGCTGCATTCCCCTGTCGTTCAGTAATTCTATTGCCGCTTTGAAAGCGATAAATTCTCCCATTCGGGACATATCGATGCCGTAACAATCTGGAAATCTAACTTGGGGAGAAGACGACACGATGATTATCTTTTTGGGATGCAATCGGTCCAATATTTTTATAATACTTTGTTTTAATGTCGTGCCGCGAACAATACTGTCATCTATAATAACCAAATTATCGATGTCCGCTTGTACTGTTCCATAAGTAATATCGTATACATGTGCAGCCAAATCGTCTCTTGTATCTCCCTCGGCGATGAAAGTCCGTAGTTTTATATCCTTGATGGCGACTTTTTCAGAACGCACTTTGAGTGAAAGTATATGTTTTAACTCACTGTCGTTTAATGGAGCAGTAGCATTGCGCAACATATAGAATTTTTGCTCGCTCAAATAATTATTCAGACCTTCGAGCATACCATAAAAAGCGACCTCGGCCGTATTCGGAATAAATGAGAATACAGTATGCTCCAAGTCATAATCAATGCTTTCCAATATTTGAGAAGTCAAATATCGACCTAATTCTTTCCGTTCTTTATAAATATCGACATCGCTCCCTCTTGAAAAATAGATACGTTCGAATGAGCAGGCGCTGTAATTTCGAGGTGGCAGGATTTGTTCTGTGTGTATGTTTCCCCTACGGTTTACCACCAAACATTCTCCCGGCTGTAATTCTTTGACTTGCTCCACGGATAGATTCATTGTAGTTTGTATCACCGGACGTTCAGATGCGACGACGACAATCTCGTCATCGGCATAATAAAACGCCGGTCGTATGCCATGCGGGTCGCGGAAAGAAAACATATCGCCACTGCCCGTCATTCCACAAATCACGTATCCCCCATCCCAAATTCGAGCCGGCTTTTTGAGAATATCGGCAATATTAAGATTTTCCTCGATCGATTTTGTTATTGCGATGTCGTCCAATCCTTCTTTCTTATATCGGTCATAGAGCTTTTGATTCTCCATGTCGAGAGCATGTCCGACTTGTTCCAGCAAGACAAAAGTATCGGCGTAGCTACGCGGGTGTTGCCCCTGTGCGACAATACTATTAAAAATCTCATCTACATTAGTCATATTAAAGTTACCGCACAGTAACAAATTTCTCGATCGCCAATTTCCTCTTCTCAAAAAAGGGTGTACGTAAGATAAGCCTGAACGTCCTGTCGTACTATAACGTAAGTGCCCCATATAAACCTCACCGGCAAACGGTAAATGTAGGGCTGCCCAGTCGGCATCTGCCGTATCGTGAGGAGTGTTCTTGATTTGGTCCTTTATGTTTGCGAAAATTTCTTGAATTGCACTTGTTCCGATGGCACGTTCACGGTAAATAAACTCCTCGGCTGGGCGAGCATGTAACTTTACGCACGCTAAACCGGCTCCTTCCTGTCCCCGATTATGCTGTTTTTCCATCAAAAGATACAACTTGTTCAACCCATATAAATATGAACCGTACTTTTTTTGATAATAAGAGAGCGGTTTTAACAATCGCACCATTGCTATACCGCACTCATGCTTAATAATTTCTGTCATATAATGTTCTATCAATAATCAAGAAACAAAAATGAGCCATAACCCGATATTTTTATTTTTTCTGTTATAGCTCATTTTATAATATTCAAATTTTACTGTCCCGAAAATCAACGAATGAAAAGTAGTTCTCTATACTTCGGTAACGGCCACATTTCATTGTCGACCATCAATTCGAGTTTATCTATATGATAACGAATGACATCGAGTTGCGGGGCAACTGTATCGTGATAGGCAATGGCTTTCTCTCGTTCGTTTTCAATTTTATTCGCAACCTTACGAGCCTCGACCATCGCATGTACTTTTTCCTTTATAGTCAGCAAATGGAATGCTATTTTCTCGATGACCTCCATATCCTGAGTGGCTATCAATTCGCTTTTTTCAGCCGGGAAGAGACTCTTTATTTTGAATACATTATCCAGTAAAAGAGATTGGTAACGAGTTGCCACCGGAACAATATGATTGATAGCCAAATCGCCTAATACACGGGCTTCTATCTGTATTTTCTTTGTATATATTTCCCATTTTACTTCATTGCGTGCTTGTAGCTCAACTTGCGTAAAGACATGTGTTTGTTCAAACATTTTCACCACATCGTCTTTCAAATAGCTGTCGAAAATTAAAGGGACACTGGTCTCGCAATCCAAACCTCGGCGCTTGGCTTCCTCCTTCCACTCTTCGCTATATCCGTTTCCATCGAAACAAATATCTTTACTTTCTGTTATTAAATCTTTTACAACCGAAAGTATGGCTTGGGTTTTCTCTTTACCGTTGGCAATAAGAGCATCAACTTTTTTCTTAAAGTCTTGCAATTGATAGGCTACCGCCGCATTTAATGCGATCATTGCCGAAGCGCAATTCGCCGAAGAGCCGACGGCTCGGAATTCAAAACGATTGCCTGTGAAAGCAAAGGGCGAAGTTCTGTTTCGGTCGGTGTTATCCATTAGAATTTCAGGTATTTGAGCGACATCTAATTTTAATCCCGACTTACCGCTCATGTTCAAAACGTCATCTGATGTACTTTCTGCCAACTTTTCTAAAACCTCGCTGATCTGTTTTCCCATGAAAATGGAAATAATAGCCGGTGGCGCTTCATTGGCCCCTAAACGATGTCCATTAGTCGCAGACGATATACTTGCTTTCAATAATCCGTTATATTTATAAACGGCGGCCATCACATTAACTATAAATGTGATAAATTGTAAATTCTCTTTCTGGGTTTTCCCCGGAGCAAAAAGTAATACGCCGGTATCTGTCCCCAACGACCAGTTATTATGCTTCCCCGATCCATTAACTCCTTTGAATGGTTTTTCGTGGAGAAGGACTCTGAAATTGTGCCGACGGGCAACTTCTCTCATTACCGACATCAACAACAAATTGTGATCGTTGGCCAAATTGGTCTCTTCAAAAATAGGGGCAACTTCGAATTGATTGGGCGCAACTTCATTATGACAGGTTTTAACCGGGATACCCAACATGTGACACTCAATTTCAAGGTCTTGCATGAAAGCTTCTACTCGTGAAGGTATAGCCCCGAAATAGTGATCTTCCAATTGTTGATTTTTGGCACTTTCGTGTCCCATGAGAGTTCGACCGGTAAGTACCAAATCGGGACGAGCCGCATACAAACTTTCATCTACCAAAAAATATTCCTGTTCCCAACCCAAATAGGAATAGACATGCTTTACATTTTTGTCGAAATATTCACATACGGCCGTTGCCGCTTTGTTTACGCTATTCAATGCTTTTAATAGCGGTGTTTTATAATCGAGAGATTCCCCCGTATAGGATATAAATATGGTAGGAATACATAATGTTTTATCGAGAATAAATGCAGGAGAAGATATATCCCATGCCGAATATCCCCGAGCTTCGAAAGTATTGCGAATACCGCCATTCGGAAAACTCGAAGCATCGGGTTCTTGTTGAATTAACAATTTTCCCGAGAACTCCTCGACTACTCCGCCTTTCCCGTCATGCTCGATAAAGGAGTCGTGCTTTTCAGCCGTACCGTCTGTAAGCGGGTGAAACCAATGTGTATAGTGGGTAGCCCCCATTTCAAGGGCCCATTTCCTCATACCGGCAGCGACACTATCTGCCACCTCTCTACTCAATGGGGTACTGTTGTCTATCGCTTCTATAACTGCTTCGTACGTCTTTTTAGGTAAGTATTTAAACATCTTTTCCCGGTTGAAGACATATTTCCCGAAATATTCAGAAGGCCGTTCTTTGGGTTCATTAACGGGAACTGCTTTCCGGCTGAATGCTTCCTTTGCTACCTTAAATCTTAGCATTGACATAATTGAACTTATTAGATTGGTTTGATATTTTTCTTTTCGTTACAACTTCCAATTTTGAATTCGTGAAATCGATTCTATCGTATCTTCATATCTGCCAAAAGCCGTTAATCGGAAATATCCCTCCCCCGACGGGCCGAATCCTACTCCGGGAGTACCTACGATATGACATTCACAAAGCAATCGATCGAAAAATTTCCACGAAGATAATTCATTAGGAGTCTTTACCCAAATATATGGGGCATTATCTCCACCATAAATCTGTAATCCGGCCTTTTGAAGACAATCTTTCAAAAGTCTGGCATTACGCATATAATAGTCGATAGATTCTTGTATTTGTATTTTACCGACCGGACTGTAAGTCGCTTCGGCAGCCCGCTGTACGATATACGATGTCCCATTGAACTTCGTAGTTTGGCGTCTATTCCATAAACGGTTGATATTTATTCTCTTTTTAGAAGTATCGTACAATTTTAATTCTTTTGGGACAACTGTATATCCACATCGTAGGCCTGTGAATCCGGCCGTTTTTGAGAAACTTCGAAATTCTATGGCTACTCGTTTGGCATCTTTTATTTCATAGATGCTGTGCGGTATACTCTCGTCATGAATATAGGCTTCATAAGCAGAGTCAAATAATATGAGTGCTTCATTTTCAAGAGCATAGTTTACCCATTTTTCCAATTCGTTTTTTGACAGCGTGGTTCCTGTTGGATTATTGGGATAACACAGATATATAATGTCAGGACGTACCGAAGGAAGTTCAGGAATAAAATTGTTCTCAGATGTGCAAGGTATATAAATGATATTATCCCAGTGCTGTCCGTCTTTCGCTATATTTCCGGCTCGACCTCCCATCACGTTGGTATCTATATATACCGGATAAACGGGATCGGTTACGGCTACCCTATTTTGCATACTCAGAATGTCCCCGATGTTTCCGATATCGCTTTTGGCTCCGTCGCTAATAAAAATTTCGTCGGGGTCTAAGTCGACTCCCCGATGTATATAATCGTTTTCAATAATTTTTTTCTGTAAAAAGTCGTACCCTTGTTCCGGTCCGTACCCCCTGAATGTTTTCGAATCGCCCATTTCATCAACGGCAGCATGCAGGGCTTCTATTACAACTGGTGCAATCGGGCGCGTTACATCGCCTATGCCCAAACTGATAATATTAGCGTCGAGGTGAAGATGCTTGAATGCTTCGACCTTCTTTTTTATATCGGAGAAGAGATAGCTTTCGGGCAACTTTAAGAAATTTTCATTGATTAATGCCATTTTTCCTATATATTATTGTTCCATTCTCCTTCAAAAACCGTAACGGCCTCTCCTGTCATATAAACTCTATCATTCTTTTCATTCCACTCAATATCCAGATTTCCACCTAACAAGTGTAATACAGCTTTTCTATTAGCCTTTCCATTTAGGACAGCAGCGACTAACGAAGCACAAGCTCCGGTTCCACAAGCGAAGGTTTCGCCCGTTCCACGCTCCCAAACTCTCATTTTTAAATGGTCGGGAGATAAAATTTCTACAAACTCGACATTGGTTCTTTTAGGAAACAGTTCATGGTGTTCTATGAGCGCTCCTATATGATGTAAGTCGTATCGCTCCATCTCATTGAGAAAAATGACGGTGTGAGGGTTTCCCATCGAAACACAAGTTATATTGAATGTATTATTCTCTATCTCTAACGGATAAGATATAATTTCACTCAAAGATGTATTTACAGGAATTTTCGGGGCAGATAGGATAGGATTTCCCATATCGACAGAAACCCTATTTACGGTTCCATTTTTTACATCTAAAATCAGGTGCTTAATTCCAGCCAGCGTTTCAAGAGTCAATTGGGTTTTGGAAGTCAGTCCTTTGTCATAGACATATTTCCCTATACACCGAGAGGCGTTTCCACACATTTCTGCTTCTGTACCATCTGCATTGAACATTCTCATTCGAAAATCACAATGATCTGAGGGCATAATAACGACTATCCCATCGGCTCCAATGCCGAAGTGCCTGTCACTCATTCGTCGAGATAATGCACTTAAATCTGCCGGTAATTTCTCGAAACCATTCAGATAAATATAATCATTACCTGCACCCTGCATTTTTGTGAATCTCATAAGAGTATTCTTTTTGATACTACAATTTAGCTTTTAAGAACTAATTGTAGTTATTTTGAGACAAAAATAGTCGTTTTGATAAATATGATAATAAAATATAAATATAAATATTGTATAAATATATTTCGATAATATAAACAACTATCTGTATATTATTGCAGAATAATAGCATAACAAAAATTTATTTTTACAATATGTTTATAAAACCGGAAGAATAGGGATTTTTTCATTACCTTTGCATGGTTTTCACGATAGAAATCCACAATATTTATTCGAGCTAATTACTAATACAAAATATAATTCTATCGTAATGCAAACAAAAAGAAAGGCTTCTCTAATCCTTGATGATGGAACCGTATTCGAGGGGAAATCATTTGGCTACGAAAAACCTGTTGCTGGCGAGGTTGTCTTTAATACGGCTATGATGGGTTATCCCGAAAGTTTGACAGACCCCTCCTACTCCGGTCAAATTTTAGTTACTACTTATCCGCTCATCGGGAATTATGGCGTACCTCGTCGTGAAGAGGAAAATGGATTATCTCGATTTTATGAATCGGAAAAAATCCATGCCGAAGCGTTGGTCGTATCGGATTACTCGTTTGAATACAGTCATTGGAATGCTGATAAAAGCCTTGCCGATTGGTTGAAAGAAGAAAAAATCGTAGGAATTTACGATATCGATACTCGAGAGTTAACCAAACTATTGCGAGAGCATGGTTCCATGAAAGGGAAAATTGTTTTCGAAGATGGTGAAGATATTGATTTCGTCGATCCTAATTTAACTAATTTGGTCGCCAAAGTCAGTTGTAAAGAAGTAATTCGATATGGTAACGGTAATAAAAAAGTAGTATTGGTAGATTGCGGTGTAAAACACAATATTATTCGCTGCCTACTCAAAAGAGATGTTACAGTCATTCGAGTGCCGTGGGACTATGATTTCAATACGATTGAATATGATGGGCTGTTTATCTCTAATGGCCCGGGGGATCCTGATATGTGCGATGTTACGGTAGAACATATTCGTAAAGCCATGAATGGGACAAAACCAATATTTGGAATATGCATGGGGAATCAGCTTTTATCGAAAGCCGGAGGTGCTCGCACCTATAAACTTAAATACGGTCATCGAAGTCACAATCAACCCGTGCGGCAAGTCGGGACGAACAGGTGTTTTATCACCTCTCAGAATCATGGTTTTGCAGTCGATAATTCGACTCTTGGATCCGATTGGGAACCGTTGTTTATCAATATGAACGATGGCACGAATGAAGGAATACGGCACAAATCGAAGCCTTATTTCTCGGCGCAATTCCACCCGGAAGCGGCTAGCGGGCCAACCGACACGGAGTTTTTATTTGATGAGTTTGTAAATATGTTGTAATCCGGAAATAAAAAGCCTTATGAATCAAGCTGAAATAAAGAAAATCAAAAAAGTATTATTGTTGGGCTCCGGAGCCTTGAAAATAGGTGAAGCGGGTGAATTTGACTATTCTGGGTCACAGGCATTGAAAGCGCTCAAAGAAGAGGGTATCACGACTATTCTTATTAATCCCAATATTGCGACGGTACAAACTTCGGAAGGAGTGGCAGATAAAATTTATTTTCTGCCGGTTACCCCCTATTTTGTAGAACGTGTCATTCAAAAAGAAAAACCCGAAGGAATACTTCTGGCTTTCGGGGGACAAACAGCTCTCAACTGCGGTGTTCAACTCTATCAATCTGGAATATTAGAAAAATATAACGTACAAGTTTTGGGAACTCCGGTTCAAGCGATTATGGATACCGAAGACAGGGAACTTTTCGTTAAAAAGTTAGATGAGATTGATGTTAAAACCATTAAAAGCGAGGCTGTCAATTCAATAGAAGATGCAGCGAGGGCAGCTTCCGAGTTGGGATATCCTATTATTATCAGAGCGGCCTACGCATTAGGAGGATTGGGCAGTGGTTTCTGCGATAACGAGGAAGAATTGCGTGTAAAAGCAGAGAAAGCGCTTTCCTTTTCCCCACAAATACTGGTGGAGAAATCGCTGAAAGGCTGGAAAGAAATAGAATATGAAGTCGTTCGAGATCGTTACGACAACTGTATTACAGTATGTAATATGGAAAATTTCGACCCGTTGGGGATTCATACGGGCGAAAGTATCGTGGTAGCGCCTTCTCAGACATTAACCAATAGCGAATATCATAAATTACGCGAATTAGCCATACGGATTATACGCCATATCGGTATTGTCGGAGAATGTAACGTACAATATGCGTTCGATCCTAAATCGGAAGACTATCGGGTCATCGAAGTGAATGCGCGGCTAAGTCGTTCGTCGGCTTTGGCTTCTAAGGCTACCGGATATCCTTTGGCTTTCGTTGCAGCAAAATTGGGATTGGGATACGGGTTGTTCGATTTGAAAAACTCGGTCACCAAAGAGACCAGTGCTTTCTTTGAACCAGCTCTTGATTATATCGTATGTAAAATTCCTCGTTGGGATTTGGGAAAATTTCAAGGTGTAGACAGGGAGCTCGGATCAAGTATGAAATCGGTCGGAGAAGTGATGGCTATCGGCAGAACATTCGAGGAAGCCATTCAAAAAGGACTCCGTATGATTGGACAAGGAATGCACGGATTCGTTGAAAATAAAGATTTGGTTATTCCTGATATCAACAAGGCATTGCATGAACCGACGGATAAGCGGATATTCGTGATCAGCAAAGCCATGCGTGCAGGGTATACCGTCGATCAAATACATGAATTAACGAAAATAGATCGCTGGTTCCTGCAAAAATTAATGAACATTGTTCGTACAGCTCAGGAGCTGGAAACACTCAACGAATCTATCGCACAATTCAAAAGCGATAAAAAGGCCGAGGCGGAGTTGATACGTCGGGCGAAGATACAAGGGTTCTCCGATTTCCAAATAGCACGAGCCATTTGGAAAGATAAAATGGAAGATTGCCATATGCAATGGGTGCGTGAATATCGTAAATCATTGGGGATTGTTCCTGTTGTAAAACAGATCGACACGTTGGCAGCCGAGTATCCGGCTCAAACCAATTACCTTTATTTGACTTATAGCGGTATTGCCAACGATGTGAAATATCTCGGAGACAAAAAATCTATTGTCGTATTGGGATCAGGCGCTTACCGTATAGGTTCCTCGGTGGAATTCGATTGGTGTGGAGTCCAAGCGTTGAACACAATACGTAAAGAGGGCTATCGGAGTGTAATGATAAACTACAATCCCGAGACTGTTTCGACAGATTACGATATGTGTGACCGACTCTATTTCGATGAATTGACCTTTGAACGGGTAATGGATATTCTCGAATTGGAAAATCCTCATGGGGTTATTCTTTCGACCGGAGGTCAAATACCGAACAATTTGGCTACTCGTCTTGACGAACAGCATGTTAATATATTGGGGACGACAGCCAAGAGCATTGATAATGCAGAAGACCGTCACAAGTTCTCTTCTATGCTCGACTCGTTAGGTATAGACCAACCCCGTTGGCGAGAACTGACCTCGTTGTCAGACATTTACGATTTCGTGAAAGAAGTCGGTTATCCGGTATTGGTTCGACCCTCTTACGTGCTTTCCGGTGCGGCAATGAATGTTTGTTCGAACAATACGGAGTTGGAGCAGTTCCTACAACTGGCAGCTAATGTTTCTAAAAAACACCCTGTCGTTGTGAGTGAATTTATTCAGAATGCCAAAGAAATAGAAATGGACGCTGTTGCCCGTAATGGTGAAGTCCTGATTTATGCCATATCCGAGCATATTGAGTTTGCCGGTGTTCACTCTGGTGATGCGACCATACAATTTCCACCTCAAAAATTGTATGTCGAGACTATGCGGCGTATCAAGAAGGTTGCCGGACAGATTGCTCAGGCGCTTAACATATCGGGGCCTTTCAATATCCAATTTTTAGCCAAAAACAACGATATCAAGGTCATCGAGTGTAACCTAAGAGCTTCTCGGAGCTTTCCTTTTGTATCGAAAGTATTGAAAATTAATTTTATCGAGTTAGCTACCAAAGTAATGATGGGGCTTCCAGTGGAAAAACCGAATAAAAACGAATTTGATTTGGACTATGTCGGGATTAAAGCATCTCAATTCTCGTTCTCCCGGTTGCAGAAGGCCGACCCCGTATTAGGTGTGGATATGGCATCGACCGGCGAAGTCGGTTGTATAGGGCTCGATACGAGTGAAGCAGTATTAAAGGCTATGCTTTCGGTCGGATATCAAATACCCCAAAAGAATATTTTACTCTCAACGGGAACAACAAAGCAGAAAGCCGATATGCTTGAAGCTGCGCAATTATTGCATCAAAAGGGATATAATTTATTTGCAACAGGAGGGACTCATCAATTCCTTACCGATAACGGTATTCCTGCGGTGAAAGTATACTGGCCCAGTGAAAGTGACCGTGAGCCCCAGGCATTAGAAATGTTGCACAATAAACAAATCGATTTGGTAGTCAATATACCTAAGAATCTAACTCAAAAAGAGTTGGATAACGGATATAAGATACGTCGAGCCGCCATTGACTTTAATATCCCGCTTATTACAAATGCCCGATTGGCATCGGCATTTATTCAGGCATTTTGCAGTTTGAGTATCGATGATATACAAATCAAAAGTTGGGACGAATATAAATAGCAATAAAAGATTGATGATCGATAAAAAGAGGGTGTCCGTAGATACCCTCTTTTTTATTTACTCAATGTTTTATATGAAAGAATATGCCAAGTTATGCCTATCGCTAAAACTATAAAAAGAGTTGCTAACCATATATTTCCAGCCATGAAGAATGAACAATACAGCAAAGTCAGCCAAACTAATGAAACGGAGATAACCTTTACTCGTAGAGGGATAGCTTTGTTTTCCATGAAATTTCGAATGTATGGCCCCAACCGTTTATGATTCAATAGCCACTTATATAGTCTCGGGGAACCACGGAACCATAAAATACTAGATAACAAAAGAAATGGTGTTGTAGGTAATAAAGGTAGAAAAATCCCCATAACTCCTAAACACAGAGAGATACTTCCTAAAACGATATATATGACTTTCACATCACAAAAATACAATAAATATCGAATATGCTTTATAAATAATAAGAAAGGGAGTATCTTTTCAGATATTCCCTTTCTTATTATTTGTCAGAAAATCGAGGAATTACATCATTCCACCCATGCCGCCCATTCCGGGAGCTGGCATAGCGGGTGCAGGATTTTCCTCTTTCTTATCGGCAATCACACATTCTGTTGTCAAGAACATGCCTGCGATAGAGGCTGCATTTTCCAGAGCTACACGAGTTACCTTAGCCGGGTCAATAACGCCTGCTGCAAAGAAATTTTCATAGGTATCTGTACGGGCGTTGTATCCAAAGTCTCCTTCTCCGTCTTTAACCTTTTGAACAACAACAGCACCTTCCACTCCGGCGTTAGCGGTAATTTGGCGAAGAGGTTCTTCTATGGCTCTTTTTACAATTTCAATACCTGTCGTTTCATCTTCATTTGCTCCCTTTAAACCATCTAATGCGGGGATACAACGAATGTATGCAACACCTCCACCCGGAACGATGCCTTCGGCAATAGCTGCTCTTGTAGCGCTTAATGCATCGTCTACACGGTCTTTTTTCTCTTTCATTTCGACTTCGGAAGCGGCTCCAATATAGAGAACTGCGACTCCACCAGCTAATTTGGCCAAACGTTCTTGCAGTTTCTCACGATCATAATCGGAGGTTGTCGTTTCTATTTGGGCTTTGATTTGGGCAACGCGTGCAGCGATGGAATCTTTGCTTCCCATACCGTTGACAATCGTAGTATTCTCTTTGTTTACCGTAATCTTTTCAGCACGACCTAACATTTCGATTGTCGTCGATTCCAATTTCAATCCTTTTTCTTCAGAAATAACTACACCACCTGTCAAAACAGCTATGTCTTCGAGCATTTCTTTACGACGATCCCCGAATCCGGGAGCTTTTACAGCACAGATTTTGAGAGATCCGCGCAAACGGTTTACAACCAAAGTTGCCAAAGCCTCACTATCGACATCTTCTGCTATAATCAGTAAAGGACGACCTGTTTGTGCCGTAGCTTCAAGAACGGGAAGCATATCTTTCAAGGCAGAAATCTTTTTGTCGTAGATCAAAATATACGGAGTATCCATTTCGCACTCCATTTTCTCGGTATTCGTAACGAAGTAAGGAGAAATATATCCTCGGTCGAACTGCATACCTTCTACAATATCGACAGTCGTATCGGTACCTTTGGCCTCTTCTACCGTGATAACACCTTCTTTCTTCACTTTCTTCATAGCCTCGGCAATGAGCTGACCAATCTCGCTATCGTTATTGGCCGAAATACGAGCAACCGATTCGATTTTCTCAAAATCGTCGCCCACTTCCTGAGCCTGAGCCTTGATGCCTTCTACCACTTTGGCTACGGCTTTGTCGATGCCTCGTTTCAAATCCATGGGGTTGGCTCCGGCAGCTACGTTTTTAAGGCCTACGTTTACGATGGCTTGTGCCAATACTGTTGCTGTCGTTGTTCCGTCACCGGCATCATCGCCTGTTTTAGAAGCAACTTCTTTTACTAATTGAGCACCCATGTTTTGAAATGGGTCTTCCAATTCTATTTCTTTGGCAACTGTCACACCATCTTTTGTAATATGAGGAGCACCAAACTTTTTCTCAATAATTACATTACGACCCTTAGGACCGAGAGTGACTTTAACGGCATCTGCCAATTCATCGACTCCTTTTTTCAATTCTTCACGAGCTTGAATATTGAATTTAATTTCTTTTGCCATAGTTCTTTACCTAATAAAGTTAAACATTAAACACATTAAAGAATAGCTAAAATATCGGATTGTTTCATGATCAGATATTTCTCACCATCTAACTCGATTTCGGTACCTGCATATTTGCCATATAAAACAGTATCGTCGGGTTTTACCACCATTTCTTCGTCCTTCGTACCATTACCAATGGCGATCACTTTACCTTTGAGGGGTTTTTCCTTTGCCGAATCGGGGATAATAATACCACCGATTGTTTTTTCTTCTGCGGGAGCTGGAAGTACCAATACTCTGTCTGCTAATGGTTTAATCTTCATCGTTTTTTATTTTAGTTAATGTTTCGTTTTATATATAATGTTCTCGCTTTCGTGAGAACATTATATATATATCCAAATCTATGCCAAAAGATTTATTTGCTTAAAATCTGACAAAACGTCACCTGAGAATTGTGGCGTCGAAATAATTACTGACAAAGATTCCTCCTCTTTTCACTTAGAAAGAACAGGTGTCATTGTCGAAAATTTATTCAAGAAGGAATAGCTATTAATGGAGTGTCGGTGTGAAATAACATTTTGTGAGCGATACTCGGATTGAAAAGACGTGCAAATATATTTCGTTTACGATTGGGAACAACCATAACATCTATGGCCGATTCATGAAAAAGTTTTTCTACGTTATCTAAAAAATTTTCCTCACCGATAATCTTATAATCTATTTCTCTTCCCGGATAATGAGATTGACAGTAGTCTCGAATACCTGCTAATTTAATTTCTGTCCATGCATCGCTTTTTTCCGTTAAGTGTAAAAACATTATACCAAACGAATAGTTTTCGAATAAACGCATGAACGTGTCCAGAGAGATTAAATCCTGTTGATCGAAATTAGTAAAAAAAGCAATGTTTTTTATTTCGTTCATACAAGTATGAGTAAATCCTTCTGGGACAGCGAACACCGGGAAATTACCGGAATCTACGACTTCTGCCGTGACACTCCCTATTAGATCGATCTCTTTACGAGTTTTTCCCCTCGAACCCATAACTATGAGCGATGGATTCAATTCCTTTGCCATTAAGATTATCGTATCTTCAGGGACACCTTCACACACCCTATAAATGAATGGTGCAGAAGGAAAATCTCCATCTGTCATCAATCGCTGCAATTTTTCGCAAAAGTTTGCCATCTCCCGATTGGTCTTTGCGAATAATAGTTTATGTTCTTCACTCTCTTTTAACTCATAGGAGATTGTCTCTGTCAAGGAGAGTGACCCTGTGGAAAAAGGAGATAAAAAAGTATGTAGTAATACAACTTCTGCTTGATGGGTAGCCGCAAAATCAAAACCTAATCGACATGCCTGTAAAGAATAATCAGAAAAATCGATAGGTATAAGAATCCTATTTTTCTGTGGTTTGTCAGAAACTTCTGATTTCCCAAATACCGGATCGGTTTCTAAAATCTCGAGGGCGTGAGGCAAATCTTTCTCATGAATTCGCACTCGCACCCCCGGAGATATAACTGGTTTTAATAAATTGACATTCTGAATTACGACAGCTATTCCTTGACTTTCCAAAACGCCCTTTAAAATAAGAGCCTTTGGATAAGTATGAATCGCCAACGTTATCAACCTGTCTTTTTTCATTGTCAATTTATCCCTTTTATTTTTTATTTTCTTCTTCAAGAATACGAATTGCCATATCGTATATTTGCGTATTATCAAGGACTACGATTCCCCCGTCGGGCCCCGGTTCTATGTGAAGGCCGCAATTTTTCCCAAATGAATAATTACTGCCTCCGAAATAGTTACGTACGGTCTGTGTGGTAACATTCAACTCATCTGCTATTCTATGCATTGAACCATCTGGCAAACTGTCTTTGATGCGACGAAGTTCGTTAAATGTGATTGTCTTAGTCATAAGGGTAATGTTTTTATGGTTAATTATTTGGTTAATTGTACTCAATTGAATACGCAATAAATTTATGCTCTATTTTCTTTATATCCAAATTTTGTGAGTAAAATTTTATGAAGCATCAAGAATATGTTGCAATCAAGGCATAAACAGCTATGCAGAGTACACTTAAATAGATTACTCCCGTCGTTATTCGTATATCGGGATCTTTTATGTATGGCGATTCCCTATTGTTCAAGAATTTTTTATTTAACAAAAACCTTCGGAATCCATTTAATACAATATAAATTATGACAGCAATAATTGTTCCCGAAATTATCCCCGCTAAGATATCCCCCGGGTAATGAACGCCTAAATATATGCGTGAATAGCAATTTACGATAGCCCAAAGGAGCGACGTGACTGCAAAAAATTTATTCCGAAAAATCATGGATAACAGGACCACTGCTCCGAAACTATTCGCAGCATGGCTGGATATGAATCCATAACGTCCGCCTCTATAACCATTTACTATTTGCACAAATTCGGATAATTCAGGATCACGAGCTGGTCTCAATCTGGCGAAGTAAGGTTTACACAAAGTAGAGGCGAACTGGTCGCAGCATGTAATGGTTATTGCAACAGCTACACAGACCAATAGAGCTTCTTTCCAATTTTTTCTGAATAGGACAAATAGAAGAGATAATATCAAAGGTATCCATGTGTATTTTCCTGTATACACCCACATGAATTTATCGCCAAACGGGGTATGTATACTATTTAAAAATAGTAATAATTCTTTATCCCATTCTATTAATTGTTGGAGTATCGACATAGAATTAGATAATTTCTATTGACGAAGAGGGTAACCACCCGCGATTTCCGTCACTTATCTTGACCTCGGACCAGTCTCCCAATTTACTTAATATAGAGACCTTAGTCCCTTCATGTAAAATAAAGAGGTCTGTTCCACTTTCTGCCGGAGAACTTTTTACCGGAACAGTCGCAGCAAATACGATGGCTTCACTGCGGGCTTTTAACTTACTATTCAATCCCCATGCAAACCAATTGGCAAGAACAGCAATCAAGAAAAGTATAATTCCTCCAAAAAAACCGAATTTCTTTGCTTTGACAGACTTGGAGAACAGATATAAATATAGACCTCCGATAAACAATAGAAAAGAACCTATTCCTATGACAGCCCATGTATTCGATGACAAAAAATTGCGTAATGAATCTATCCATACGGAAAGAAAGAACTTACCTACCGGGTCGATTTTATCAACGATGTGGGTATTGGCCATCTCTAAATTAAAACGGGCATCTTCATTACCGGGATTCAGCAATAGAGCTCGTTCGTAATTTAGTATTGCTTTCGCAAACTCATTGTGTTTATAGTAAGCATTGCCTAAATTATAATATAAATCGGACGATACGCCTTGTTCTCTTAATGTCTGCTCATATAATTCTATTGCCTTAATGTAATCTTCCTGCCCATAAGCTTCATTGGCTTGTGTCAAAGTTGTCTGGCTATATATAGGCGATATCCCTATAACTACAAAAAGTAAATAAATATATATCTTTTTCATTTTTCCCTATTTTACTTTTTTACTGTATTTTCCATTCTGCTTATAGCATCGAGAGTTTGTGAATATAACTCCTCCATAGTTTCATTTGATTGTGCCGGTGCATATTGAGCGAACTCACATCGACTCAGGATATCATTAAACGTAGAAATCAAATCTTCTCCTGCCCCATATTTTTCCAGCTCAGTCGCAACATTGTCCTTAGTAAGTTCAGAAAGAGGTAGGCTAAGTTTATCGCTCAAATATCCCCATATGGCTTTGAGTACTTCGTCGTAAAAATGTTCTTTGTCATGATTTTTCAGATATTTCCCTGCAACTTTCAATCGCTTCAACGCGACCTTATTGGCCTTTTTGTTTTTCATCAGAGCGACATTGGCATTCGCTTTTGCTTGTTTGCGATTTATAAGTACAAAAATACAAAAAGCCAATGTCGGTAAAATATACCATAACCAATATTTCCAATTATCTACATATATCGAAGGAGTCTGCACCAAGTTCATCTTGTTTAATTTAATGTAGTGAATGTCCCGGTTCAGTAATTTTAAATCTTCTTTGTTGGAAAAATTAGAAACGGTTTTTCCTCCCTCACCAGAAGCACCTTTTTCGACTGTAATCTCGTACTCTTCTGTATGTAAAGTTTTATATTGTTTGGATTTTGTATCGAAATAGGAGAACTCTACTGCCGGTATTTTGAATTTACCCGCAAAACGAGGAATCGTAGTATATTCTACCGTCCGAGTACCGCTAACACCTCCTGTCGTAGCTTTTGCCGAAACATCGACTTTGGGGTCGTAAGTATCGAAATCGTTGGGTAATTTCAAATCGGGATTTTTCATATATTTCAAATTTCCCGAACCTTTGAATATTAATTTTAAAGTTATTGCTTCATTTGCTTTCACATGTGTAGAACTAATCGAGCTACTCAATGTAAAATTCCCTACTCCTCCCATAAATGAGACCGGTTTACCCGCCGGTAGAGGCATTACTTCGACAGAAGCAGCATTCGAACTAACAGATCGACTTACCCCTTGTGGGACTCTCATCGGGCCGAACGGTCCATTAACGAGTTGGTATGTTTCTACTTGAAATTCGAATTTTCCCGGATTTATAGTTATTTTCCCGGTACGTTGAGGGAACAAAAGGCATTGTTTCAAAATCGCCATTTTATAGTTCACCCCATTGTAATTTTCCAATTCGAACGACGTGTTTTGAGGTAAGTCTATATCCTGTACCACAAATCCTTCGAATGAAGGGAAGCTATAATTCTCTGCTTGTACACCCGATGCCCGAGTGTATAATTTTATCGTTGCCAGCAATGCTTCTTGTTCATATACTTTTGTCTTCGAAAGTACGGTTCGAATAAACAATTCCGTATTTCCAGCTTCTTCTCCCATTGACTGTCTCGAAGCACCGCCTGCCGAGGACGATGTTTTATCGGGAGGAAGTATCGTTAACTTCCATGTATTGGTAGAAAAAGTACGCCCATCGGCCGAGATTGTAGCCGGTGCAAAAGTGTAGCTACCTTCTTTTTCCGCTCTCAAAGTAATTACATGTGTTTCCGTTGTTTGTCTATCGACATTACCGTTTACAACAGATACACTCGTGCCTGAGCTCGTTCCTTGATATAATACTTTACAGCCAGAAAATTCAGGTAACCTCAAATCTTTACCTGATGCTGCATTATACAAAGTATATTCCAATTGGAATTGTTGCCCTTGTATCACTTGTCTGGGTCCATCTACTGCAAACCGCACATTATCGGCCCACAGAGTTGCCATACAGACCAAAGCCCCAAACATTATTAAATATCTTCTCATAACTATTTATATAACTATGTTATATGATTCTACCATTCTTTATCGGTCTTTTTACGTTTTTGTTGCTGCATCAGCGCTTTTTGGACTTTTTCTTGTGTATCTCGTTCGTCCTGTTGAATCGCATCGAGAATTTGTTGTGCATTCTCTTTCGACATTTGAGATTGTTGTGGTTGTTGCTGCTGTGGTTTATTTTGTTCTTGTTGATCTTTATTTTTATCTTGGTTATTTTGATTGTTGTTTTGCTCTTGTTGATCTTTGTTCTTATCTTGCTGGTCTTTGTCGTCGTTTTTATCTTGATTTTGTTGCTCTTGTTGTTGTTTCTTTAACAGCAATTGTGCCAATCTGAGGTTGTAACGCGTCTCGTCGTCCTTCGGATTTCGTCGGAGAGCATTTTTATATTCTTCTATACTTTGAGCATAATTTTTTTCTTGAAACGATATGTTTCCAAGATTATGCCAAGCGTGTGCTGCTCGTAAAGAATCGGACGATGCTTGTACGATTTTTCTATATTCGTTGCGAGAATCATTCCATTTCTGCTGTTTGTAAAGCGCCGCACCTAAATTGTATGTTGCAATTTCCGACGAAGGGTTAGCTTCCAGAGCTTTACGGTATTCGATCTCAGCTTCGGTATATTTTTTATCGTTAAATAATCCGTTCCCTTTTCTAATCGTGTTGCGTTCGACTTTTTCATCTATTTTATTTTCACCTTGCGCAACAGCCTGTGCATTCTCTTGTGCGAGCAAACTCATTGTCATGCTCATCAACACAAAATACATTATATATCTGATAGATTTCATATCTCAACATATTTATGAAAAGAAGGTTATCTTTTTTAACCAACTGTTCTTTCTGTCTACAATAAACACATCTACTATTAATAACAACAATGCTATCCACGCCAGCCCCTGAAATTGTTCATCATATTGCGAATAGACTTTACTCTCAATATCGGCTTTTTTCATTTTCTTTACTTCTGAGGTCAAGGCTCTCAATGCACTATTGGTATTATCGGCTCGAACATAAATACCAGTTCCTGCCTTTGCTATTTCTTGGCCGAGAGACTCGTTCAATTTCGAAATAACAACATTACCGTCTCTGTCTTTAATAAAGTTATTTTCACTGTTCCCGGTCGGGATAGGAATACCTTCCAACGACCCGATACCGATTACATCTACTTTGATATTTTTTTCGACCGCAGCTTTTGCCATTTGAACAGCATCGTCTTCATGATTTTCTGCATCGGTTATGACAATGATTGCTTTATCTACCCCTTCGTTGGGTGTAAATGAATTCATCGCAGTAGAAATAGCCCGACCAATAGCTGTACCTTGTGTCGGAACCATATTAGGATTAATGGTATTCAAAAACATTTTAGCCGACACAAAATCCGATGTAATCGGTAACTGAGTATAAGCATCTCCTGCAAAAACAATAAGACCTATCTTGTCGTTGTCTAATTCATCTACGAGTTTGGACAACATCATCTTTGCTTTTTCCAATCGATTAGGCGCTATATCCTTCGCCATCATCGAATTGGAAACGTCTAGCGCTATCATAATTTCGACTCCTTGTTTCTTTACGGTTTCGAGTTTAGAACCGAACTGGGGCCGCGCCAACATAAATACAATGACAATAAACGCCAATTGTTGAATAATAAATTTAATCCACGGTTTATATTTTGAGACATCGGTCATCAAAGGAGCCAGCACCGACGGATTGCCGTACTTGGCCAAATTACGTCGGGACCGATAACGCCCATAGATAAACAGTCCCCACAATATAGGAACAATGATCAATAAATATAGGTATTCAGGTTGTGCAAATCGAAACATAATCAACTTCTGTTTAAGGAATATTTTTCAATAACGTATGACGAAGAACAATTTCCAAACCTAAGCATAAGAGAGCCATTAATGCCCAAATAGTGTATTCTTCCTCTTTTACACTGAATTCTTTAACTGTTAGCTTCGTTTTCTCCAATTTATCTATTTCCTCAAAAATACCTTTGAGGACGTTTTTGTTCGTTGCCCTGAAATATTTTCCGTCTGCTGTCTCTGCAATTTGCTTCAAGGCCTCTTCGTCCATTTCGACCGGCATATTCTGATATGTAATGCCATACGGTGTCTGAACCGGTGTAGGCGCTAATCCTTTTGTTCCCACCCCTATCGTATAAACGTGGATTCCAAACGACTTCGCTATTTGTGCCGCAGTCGCCGGCGCAATGTCACCGGCATTGTTTGTACCATCGGTCAGCAGTATGATTGTCTTCGATTTGGCTGGTCCGTCTTTTATTCTGTTAATAGCGGTTGCCAAACCATCACCGATTGCGGTTCCATCGTCGACCATACCGCAATGGACATCTTTCATTAAATTAAGAAGGACGGCATGATCTGTTGTCATCGGACACATGGTAAAACTTTCCCCGGCGAAGATCACCAAGCCTATATTGTCGTGCTCTCTCCCGGAAACGAACTGCGCAGCTACATCTTTTGCCGCCTCTACTCTATCCGGCTTGAAATCGCGGGCTAACATACTTCCAGAAATGTCAAGGGCAAGCACTATATCCACTCCTTCGGTAGAGGAATTTTGCCAGCTATCGGTAGATTGGGGACGAGCTAATGCAATAATCAAAAGAACCACTGCCAAAACGCGTAAAACAAAATTGAAATGCCGCAGGTAAATTTTGTATGTACGCGGCATTTTATCGAATGGCTGTGTCGTAGAGACTTGTAGTGCAGCCTGCATACGCTTCTGTTTAAGAACATACCATGCTATTACCGGTATAATCAATAACAACAGAAGTAAATATAAAGGATTCGCAAATACCATTTTCAAATTATTTTAAAGGCTGTTATCAACCTTCGTTCAACATCTCTTTTCATTCCGTTTTTTCGGAAGTCTGATTCTCGGATTCAGGAGCCTTTTCTTCCGGTTTAGTCTCTTCAACAAAAGTCTCGGCATAACGCATTACCTGCTCATTGTCGTCCGGCAGAGGTCTCATTTTTGCGAACTTCACGAAATCGGCCATTTCAAGAATATCTCGTAATTGCCGATTGACAGCTTTTGTCTCTTCGTTACGATGCAATGTTTCAATAATTTGAGAAGAAGTCATTTCCATTGCATTGATATGAAATCGTTCGTCGATATACTCTCTAAGAATCTCCGTTAAAGTCGTATAATAGGCCTTTTCCTGACCTTGCTGCCAAAGTTTAGAGTCCTTTAATTCGTGTAAAGCTTGTATTGCCCGGTCATAAGGCGGAACCAACATTTTTTCATCGATAGTTTCTTCGCCTTTTTTCCGCCGGCCCCAACGCCAATATGCATATATTCCTGCCGCTATGACGATTAAAGCGACCAATAAATATATTACCCACGACGGAATGTAATCCATCAATACAAAAGGTGGTGCATCTACTCCTTTTATATCGAACTCTACATGAGTTGTATCAACCGGAACCGGTACTACTTTGAGACTCAACGCCTGAGTCTCGAAAGTATCGTCTTCTATGACATATTTGAACGGAGGTAGATAATAAAGTCCCGAATCGAACGAGGTGACAAGAACTTCATTATTTATTTGTATCCGATTGTTTTTCAAATCAATCGTATCGGGTTTAGATACCTTCAACACTTCTACGCCTGTAACAAGCGTATCTTGAATAATGGGTAACCTCACAAATTTATCTTTATCCTGAGAAACCTCTAATCGCACCGTAGTTTGATCTCCCATCATAATAGCGGCAGAATCCATTTGGGCTCGCACGACTATATTATTCTGGGCAGATACAGTTGCCATAAATACCGGCAATACAGAACAAAGACCTAACAACTGTAATATTATATACCTTCTTTTCATATATACATAGATTTTTAATCTACCCTCTTCGCTTGAAGAGAGTCATAAGGGCTACGACAAAATCATCGTTTGTTGCGATAGTCGCTAAATCGACTCTACTTTTACGTAAAGTCGCAAGCATTCTTTCTTGTCTCGAATTCCACCAAGCGGCATATCGGTTTCGCACGTTTGCCGAAGACGAATCTACCCACTGCTCACACCCTCGCTCGGAATCTTGGAGTTTAATCAATCCTACATCGGGTAATTGAGTTTCACGTCGGTCATATACTTGTATTGCCACCAAATCGTGACGACGGTTAGCTATCGATAAAGCATTTTTATAGTCGTTCCCGTCCACGAAATCAGAAATCAAAAACGTCGTGCATCGTTTCTTGATCGCGTTTGTCATATATTCCAGAGCCAAACTTATATTGGTTCCTGTACTCTCGGGTTGGAAGTCTATAAGTTCTCGTATGATATACAAAATATGCTTACGGCCCTTTTTAGGGGGTATGAATTTTTCTACCTTATCGGAAAAAAATATCATACCTATCTTATCGTTGTTTTGTATAGCCGAGAATGCAATGGTTGCAGCGACTTCGGCCATCATCTCACGTTTGGCCTCTCCTACCGCTCCAAAATTTCTACTGGCAGAGACATCGACCAAAAGCATGACTGTCAATTCCCTTTCTTCTTCAAATACTTTCACGTAAGGTTTATTGTAACGTGCCGTCACGTTCCAGTCTATATCTCTTACGTCATCGCCATACTGATATTCTCGGACCTCGGAGAACGCCATACCCCGACCTTTAAAAGCCGAATGGTATTGCCCCGCAAATATATTACGGGAAAGACCTCTCGTCTTTATCTCGATATGACGAACTTTTTTTAACAGCTCACTGGTTTCCATAAATTATATCCCGAACATCGTTTAGGGAACTTCTACCTTATTGAGTATTTCACTAATAATTTCTTCTGCGGTCATATTGTTGGCCTCGGCTTCGTAGCTCAACCCGATACGATGACGCAATACATCGTGACAAACGGCACGCACATCTTCGGGAATAACATAGCCCCGTTGTTTTAAAAATGCATAAGCCCGGGCGGCTAAGGCCAGACTAATAGATGCACGAGGAGAGGCTCCGAATGATATCATTTCTTTCAGCTCTCCCAAACCATAATCTTGGGGGAAACGTGTTGCAAATACGATATCGACAATATACCGTTCTATTTTTTCATCTATATAAACTTTTTGGACAATCTCTCTCGCTTCAATAATCTCAGACGGTTGCAGAACGGGTTTAATATCTATTTTTCGTCCGCTTATATTCTGACGTATAATGAGTTTTTCTTCTTCTTTTTTAGGATATCCGATGATTACTTTAAGCATAAAACGGTCCACCTGTGCCTCTGGTAACGGATATGTACCTTCTTGCTCTATCGGGTTCTGAGTAGCCATAACCAAAAACGGATCGTCTAATTTAAACGTCTGCTCACCAATGGTAACCTGACGTTCCTGCATGGCCTCTAATAGCGCACTTTGTACTTTTGCCGGAGCTCGGTTAATTTCATCTGCCAAAACAAAATTGGCGAAAATAGGACCTTTCTTGATTTGAAATTGTTCTTTTGCCTGACTATATATCATCGTACCCATGACATCGGCAGGCAGTAAATCGGGCGTGAATTGTATTCGGCTATATTTTGCATCAATGAGAGAAGCCAATGTTTTTATAGCCAAAGTTTTTGCCAGCCCCGGTACACCTTCAAGCAAGATATGTCCGTTGGATAACAATCCTATCATCAGTGAATCCACCAAATGTTTTTGACCGACAATAACTTGATCCATGCCTTGTGTTATCATATTCACGAACGAACTTTTACTGGCGATCAGATCGTTCAACTCCCGAATATCTACTGTTTCACTCATACGTTTTATTTTTTTATATTTTTAATTTATACGTTTTTTGACTTTCTCTGTCGCAAAATTAGCCATACACTGGTTCTATATATACCCAATCGCGTTAAAAATGGCTAACCATTCACTTAAAAAAGACTAAGTCGCTAACTTATTCAGCTAACGACTCGGTTGGTATTTATTCATAACGACTCTGTATTTTCGCAGCTAATGCCTTAGCTTTCTCGACAGAAGTCCTATTGTTCGCATCAATATCATATTTCGATGCACTTGGAATGGTTAAACGAGTCCCAATCGGAACTTGATTAGGATTTTTAATCACGTCTTTGTTTTCTTCATAAATGTACACCCAAAATGCCTTATGCCCAAAATATTTTCGAGCCAATGTCGTTAGAAATATTCCTGATCGAATAGTTTCTATAACCGGCTTGACCTCAGGCGCTGCGAGGGGAGAAGCCGAGATTACCGAATCTTTAAGGACAGAATCCTTTTCCATTTCTGAAAGTGTATCTTTATTTTCCGGTAGAACAACCGATTCGGGATTGTTGTTCATGGGTCGCGAATCGATCGACTGCTTTCCCAAAGACAGAGTATATTCTCCGATTTTCACAACATAAGGGCTATCATTTCCTATAAAAAATATACCTCCGGCCAAGCATATTATAATAATACCGAATGTGGACAGTACCCCCCACCAGAATGATTTTCGAGAAGCCGATTTCCGCAAATAATCTTCATAACAATCTTCCTCTTTTTCTTCTACTTTCGTCTCTGATTCGGGTTGAATAATTTCCTCTTGAAATTGTAATGATACAGTAGATTCAGAAGATTCTTCATCGGCTGATTTATCTTCCTGAATATATTCATGAGCCGGTTCTATGAGTTCATCTTCCTCTTCTTTTTCTCGAATTTCTTTTGAATCTTGTAGTTCTACATTTTCGGTATTACAAATGTCGTTATTTTCATCTATATCTTGACTTGGAACGGCCGTCATATCCTCAATCGGCACATGATCATTGAGGACTTCGACAGAAAAGCTGGAAAATGGAGCATTAACAGCTTCACGCAATACTTTATCAGGGATAAAAGACAGTTTATAGTGCCCCGGTATCTCCACAGGTTCTCCAGTTTGAACATTGATACTTCCTCGGGCTTCTACCCATATAGGTTTAAATAAACCTAACCCGTTTATTCTCAACTCTTCACCAGAAGTTATGACTTCTGTTGAAACAGTAAAAAATTCTTTCAAAAAAGTTTCTGCTTCTTTCTTCGTGATATTCATCTTTGAAGAAAGCAATCCAACCAAATCGGGAAAAGATATTTTTTCGTTCATTTGGAAGACAACATTTTAAGTTTAGTTTTAATAGCACTCCCCGGTTTAAATGACAAAATCATCTTGGGAGGGACAAGCATACGCTTACCGGTTGACGGATTCACGACTACTCGTTCTAATTTCTTTTTGGTCTCGAATAACCCGAATCCTTGTATTGCCACTGTGTCCATCTGAGAACAACGTTCCTTCAAAATTTGAAGAAATGCAGACATGTAGCTGTCGATTTCTCCTTTATCTTTGCCCAATCGGGATTGTAATTGTATCAAAAAAGATTTGTGATCCATTCTCCATTATTTTTTTATTGAGAGAAGTTTGTTTGTACCATTAATAGCCTATGTGCAAATTTAGAAAAAAATTTGTACAAACGTACATTATTTGTATATTTACCGTTACTTAATCAACATAAACCACTATGGAAAATGTTCGAAAATATTTTAAACGCGATATAAGTTGGCTTTCTTTTAATTACAGAGTATTAATGGAAGCTATGGATCATACGGTTCCGTTATTTGACCGAATAAAATTTTTGTCTATCTATCAATCCAATCAAGAAGAATTTTATAGAGTGAGAGTATCGGAATATCACCAAATACTATCTGATCCGCTACAAAGTACTGAGGATAAACGACAGGCAGAAAATACACTGAGCGCAATCAATCAAGAAGTAAATCGGCAAGTAGATATTTTCAATAAGTTCTTTTTCAACGAGATTATACCTGAACTTGAAAAAGAAGGAATGGTATTGTATCATAACGAACAAATAGAAAATTGTCATCGAGAAGAGATACGTAATTTCTTTAAAGAAGAGGTGTTCCCTTTTCTACAACCGGTTTTGATTCTAAAAAACGATATTGTCTCTTTTTTACGAGATAATCGACTTTATTTGGCCATAAAAATGTACAAGAAAGGAGATCCCGATAGACAACCGTTTTATGCCCAAATAAAGATACCATTTAGTAAAGTACCTCGTTTCATAAATCTCACACCTCACGATGGCAAAAATTATCTGATGTTTATCGACGATATGATCGCCTTAAATTTAGACGTCGTATTTCCCGGATTTATTATCGATTCTCACTATGCGATAAGAGTCTCTCGCGATGCAGATTTTTCCATAGAAGCCAAAGAGGTAGCGAACATCGTCGATGCGGTACGCAAGCGCGTAAAAAAGAGAAAAATAGGGAATGCCAATCGACTGGTTTACGATGGCTGCATGCCCTTAGATATGCTGCAATACATTTGCGATGCCTATGATATTCCTCACGGACAATGTATTCGATCAGGGAGATACCTTAATTTGGAAGATTTATCGAAGTTACCGAATCTAACCGGAAAAGAATTAAGCGAAGTACTCCCCTCGCCTATGCAGATACCGGCATTCGACAGAGCACCAACCATGTTCGAAGTTATTCGGCAACGGGATTTTCTAATTCATTTTCCATATCAGTCGTTTAGTTATTTAACCCGTTTTCTTACCGAGGCTGCCGATAATCCTAATGTTACCGACATAAAACTCACTCAATACCGTGTCGCTGAAAATTCCGAAATCATAGATCGTTTACTTTATGCTGCACAAAAGGGAAAACAAGTAACTGTATATGTAGAGATAAAGGCACGGTTCGACGAGGAAAATAATATCATAACTTCCGAATTGATGAGAAAATCTGGGATTCGCGTGGTGTATAGTACTCCCGGATTAAAAGTGCATGCAAAAGCATTATTAATCAAATGTTCTACACTTCACAAAAATCAGCCACAAGCTTATGCGTTTTTAAGTACAGGGAATTTTAATGAAAATACGGCTCGAATTTATTCGGATATGGGTTTGTTCACTATAAATAGGGAAATTACCAGCGAATTGGATAAATTATTTTCCATTTTAGACGGCTCGTCAAACGACCGATATTTCCAAACTTTATTGGTCGCTCAATTCAACATGGTCGATGTGTTGAAACAGAAGATAAATTTTGAGATCGAAGAGGCTCGTCAAGGTCGGAAAGCCCATATTATATTAAAAATGAATGGGCTGCATGATACGAATATGATAAATGCTCTTTATGATGCCAGCGAAGCGGGTGTACATATAGATTTGATCGTAAGAGGTATTAATTGCTTAGTTCCTAACCAACCTTACAGTCGCAATATCCGTATGATTCGCATAATAGATTCTTATTTGGAACATGCGCGTATTTGGTATTTTTACGCTGGTGGACATGAGGATATATACCTTTCTTCGGCAGATTGGATGCGACGGAACTTGAACAGACGCATTGAGACTGCTGTTCCCATATTCGACCAAAGCATAAAAAATGAAATATTATCAATTATATCTCTTCAACTGCAAGATAATGTCAAGGCTTGTTATATAGACGAAAATTTAGAAAATCACTATGTTCAAAGTCGGGAAACAAAGCTCCGTTCTCAACGCCACTGCTTTCAACTGTTAGAAAAATATTCTATTCCCGACACTCAGTCTGTGATACCCGAAATTTTTATCAGTTGATTGGGATTTACTAATTTATCATTCGGTAATTTCGACATTGTTACCTTCCGGGTCGAGTATAGTACTCTCATAAAATCCATCACCGGTAAGCCGTGGCTGTCCTATAACCGTATATCCATCGGTTTGCAAACGTCGGGTAAGCTCGTCGACAGCTTCTCGACTACCTACCGATATAGACAAATGGGCCAAACCTTTCACTTGGCCTCGGTTGAAAGGCATATCTAAAATATCAGGACGATTCATTAATTCAATACAAGCTGTTCCCTCATCAAAAGATAAAAAATAAGAAGTAAATTTCTTAGATTCATTGACATATTTGTCATTGCATAAAGCACCGAAATACTTCATATAAAAAAGGCGAACCGATTCGATATCGTCTACCCATAGTGCAACGTGATTAAGTCTCATATGAATGTGTAATTTTTGTACAAATGTACATTACTTATCTATATTACAAATTCTTATCGATTAAAAAAAATTAAAAGAATAACGATTATCATGTGATTTTCATTCTGTTTTTATTATTATTTTTGCAGAAAAATCTCAAATTATGAAAAAGATAGTATTTTTATTTCTAATTTGTATGCCGATATGTCAGGTTGTATCGGCTCAAACCTTAAAGAAGCAGAACCAAATGCTGAAAGATTCCATCGGTATTATGCACAAAGTAATCGATGAAAAGTCTTCGGTAAATAGTGCTTTATCGAAAGACAACAGTACACTTAAAAATCAAAATGTATTACTAAAAGCCAGTAAAGACTCATTGATTAAAGAGCAGAAAACACTTCTCGGTAAATATAAAAATTTATCAGAAGAAAACGATTTATTAAAAGACTCGCTTTTTATATATCGGGGCCAAAATAAAACATTGCATTTGCAAGTAGATAGCCTTAATACAAAAATTGGGAATCTTACCGAAGAAATGAATACAAAACTTGATTACATGGCTAAACAAGAAAAAATTTGGGGAAGAAAAAAATACTTCAATATTTCTTATGGTATGCCTTCATTAGCCCGGGGTAATGGCTTAGAAAAATTAAATAGTGATTTTGCTGTGGCTATAAACCGAGGGAATACTTATTATTTGCACAAAAAGCCTCTTTTCGGAATGTTGAAATTCGGATTGGATTGGACAGTCTTCGATATAGCAGCAGCAAAATATACCGTAGAAGAAAGTGATTTTGAAGACGGCGGAGATATTTATAAAGCTGAAATCGGAATGCAGTTTGGTCCTTCTATCACGATTAATCCGGTCGATTTCTTAAAAATAAACGTATATTTCCGTTATGATCCGACTTTCTCCGTCGCATATAATCAAGACAGTGATTTCCTAATGAACTATGGATCTTATTTTAATACAGGTTTAGCAGCTTCATACAAAGTTATATCTCTTGGCGCTGAATATCGTTGGGGTACGACTTCGTATAAGATAGATGAAGAAAATCAAGATTGGAAAGTATCAGGCGCATACCTATATGTTAGTTTCCGATTCTAATCGGTATAATTTATTATAGAGGCACAGCCGATAGGATTTACGTCTTATCGGCTGTGAATTTTTCGAACAATTTGCCAATATATAGATTTTATATCTGTATCTTGATATTTCTCTGAATAGCTTTACCTTGTATTTCAAATTATTGGCAAAACAATTTAGAGGTAAAGAATGTTTAAAAATAAACTGACATTTTATAGCCAGCTTTATACTCATAACAAAAAGACATCTTGTTAATATTAAAAAATTAAGTATATTTGGATTCCGGCAATTATAAATGCATTTCTTTTTATACTTTATTCCCATCTCAAATTAAACATAACAAAAATGAAAAAATTACTTTCTTTATGGATAACGGTTGTTATCATTCTATTTCAAGTTCAAGTCTCAGAAGCTTGTACCGGCATTACTTTAACAACAAAAGATAATTCTATGATTCTTGCCCGAACAATCGAATGGGGCGGCAGCGATTTAAATAGCCAATATGTTGTCGTTCCTCGTGGTTACGAGCAGTATTCCTATATTCCCGGAGGAGAGCGATCGGGAATGAAATTTACGGCTCGTTACGGTTATATCGGGTTATCCGTCGAACAAAAGGAATTTGTGGCAGAAGGACTAAACGAGGCCGGACTATCTGCCGGATTGTTTTATTTTCCCGGATATGGCCGATATGAAGATTATGATCCCAAACTGAAAAATTCCAGTATAGCCGATTTACAATTAGTATCATGGATATTGGGAAACTTTTCAACGGTAGACGAAGTTATGAAAGCTATAAAAAAGATACACATCGTGCCGATTGACCCAAGAGCCTCAACCGTTCATTGGAGAATGGCAGATATTACAGGAAAGCAAATCGTATTGGAGATTGTTGATGGTCAACCTAATTTCTATGAAAATACATTAGGAGTACTTACCAATTCTCCCGGTTTTGACTGGCATATGACCAATCTGAATAATTACATCAATCTTTATTCCGGGACTACTAATCCGAGGACACTCGGAAATATAAAACTTTCCTCATTTGGTGCAGGCAGTGGTTTCCTCGGCATTCCCGGTGATGTCACTCCCCCATCGAGATTCATACGTGCCGCTTTTTACCAGACTTCTTCTCCACAAAAAGAAACAGCGATAGAAGCTGTTATACAGAGCTTTCACATTTTGAACAACTTTGATATACCTATCGGTATAGAGTTTTCTGAAAGTGAAACGCCTACCGATATACCGAGTGCCACACAATGGACATCATCGACAGATCTTACACACAGAGTCATTTATTATCGCACTATGTATAATAGTGACATTCGTTGCATAGACTTGAAAGCTATCGATTTTAATCGTGTAAAATATCAGGCAGTTCCACTCGATTTGATAAAACAGCAACCCATACAGCCAGTACGAATCAATTGATCAATACTCGGTATACTTTGTAATTGTAATCACGAAAAGACCGTATCTATCATAACGATATGGTCTTTTTCCATTTTGGAAATATCGTCTTTATATTTGAATTTAATAATTAATTATAAATCAAACAATTATATAAAATTCAAACTGTGGCATCTTAATTGCAAAATGTAAAACGAGAACTCTATAACAGAGACATGTGAGAAATGGAAAAGCAGAAAATGGATCGTAAACAAGAGAAATTCAAAATCTTGAAATTCGGAGGAACTTCATTAGGAACCGTCGAGAGAATCAAACATGTCGCAAATCTTATTTGTAATAATGAGTTGAATCTGGTCGTACTATCGGCAATGTCGGGCACGACCAATTCATTGGCAGAAATAGCCTCATTACTATTTAATGGAGATATCGACGGTGCACAGCGAGACATTAAGTGTTTGGAAATCAAATATATCGAAGTTGCCGATAAGCTCTATCTTTCTGCAAAGAGCATAGAAGAAGCTAAAAAGTTTATTTTATGCTCTTTTTCATCGTTACAAACAATAGCTCAATCTCCCATTTCTTCAAAACAAGAAAAAATCATACTGGCACAGGGCGAATTACTGATAACTCGACTGATGCATATTTATTTGAAAGAAATTGGAATCGTGTCGGTTCTGCTTCCTGCGATTGAGTTCATGCGTACCGACAGAAACGGAGAGCCCGATATACACTTTATCAAAAGGAATGTATGCAAATTATTAAAACACTATCCCAATAATCGTTTGTTTATTACGCAAGGTTATATTTGTCGTAACGTATCCGGTGAAATAGACAACCTACAACGAGGCGGTAGCGATTATACTGCATCATTATTGGGTTCTGCCTTGAATGCATGTGAGATACAAATATGGACCGACATAGACGGACTACACAACAACGACCCAAGAGTAGTATCGACAACAGCACCAGTGCGTACTCTGACTTTTGACGAAGCCTCCAAACTCGCTTATTTCGGTGCAAAGATTTTGCATCCGACATGTATCCTTCCGTCCAAATTAAAAAATATCCCTGTAAGGTTACTCAACACTATGAATCCCCAAGCTCCGGGAACGCTTATTTCCGATACTGCCGACACCGGGAAAATAAAGGCTGTTGCAGCCAAAGATAACGTAACTTATATTAAGTTGCGCTCTCATTATAAAATACCGTGTTACCGTTTCCTCGAAAAAATATTTCACTGCTTTGCACAATCCCATACACCTATCGATTTGGTCGTAACGTCTAATGTGGAAATATCTTTATCAATCGACAATAAGATACATTTGCCGAAAATAATCTCTATGCTGGAACGATATGCCGATGTTTCTGTCGAAGATGATATGGTAATTATTTGCGTTGTGGGTGATCTGAAATGGTATAATGTGGGCTTTGAACATCAAATAGTCGAAGCCTTAAAAGATATTCCTGTACGAATGATCTCTTACGGAGATAACTGCGATGTGTCGTTCGTTATGCGTCGTGATGATAAAAAGCGAGCTTTGGAAGCACTTAGCCAACGTGTCTTTTCTTAATAAATAGCAAAATAACCCTGTTAAAACGGGTGATAAAGTCAGACAAAAAAAGGTCATTCTGAAAATGAATGACCTTTTTCTTATAAAAATAATTTTAATTCTACTAATTTACATCTTTCACTCCCGCAAGTTCCGGGTCGATCATAATACGTCCGCAATATTCACAAACGATAATTTTCTTACGCATTTTGATATCGAGCTGTCTTTGAGGTGGAATACGATTGAAACACCCTCCACAAGAATCGCGTTGAATATAAACCACAGCCAAACCATTGCGTGCATTTTTACGAATTCTCTTAAATGCAGACAACAAACGAGGCTCTACTTTATTTTCAAGTTTCTTGGCCTTTTCCCTCAGCTTTTCTTCATCTTGTTTGGTCTCCGAAACAATTTCATCAAGTTCGCTTTTCTTTTCGTTCAAAATATGTTGGCGATCCTGTAAAATCTCCTCCGAAGCTGCGACTTCATTACTCTTGGCCTCTTGTGCCGCGATAAATTCATTGATACGTTTTTCACACAATTGAATTTCAAGCGTTTGATATTCGATTTCTTTCGACAGAAAATCAAATTCTCGATTATTCCGCACATTATCCTGCTGCTTGGTATATTTCTCTATAAGCGTTTGGGCATTTTGTATTTCTACTTTTTTAGCCGACACAGCAGCTTTAAGGTCTTCTATTTCTGTATGAAAGTTTTTGATACGAGTTTCAAGACCTGCAATTTCATCTTCAAGGTCTTGAACTTCAAGAGGAAGCTCACCTCTCAATGTTTTTATTCTATCGATTTCCGAAAGAATGGTTTGCAAATCATACAGTGTTTTCAACTTCTCCTCCACTGTATATTCTTTCTCTGCTTTTGTTTTGTCAGTAGCCATACTTTACAAATAATTTATCGGATTTGTATCTACCTGTGTAGAATGGATTGCAAAGGTAGGGAATTTTTTTTGAATTATCTCACAAAAAATTTCTTTTGTATATTGTTCGCTCTCATAATGACCGATTTCGGCCAATAGTATATGAGATTCAAATTCGAAATAGTCGTGATAACGAATCTCTCCTGTAACAAACATATCGGCTCCGGCTATGACAGCTTTTGTCATCAATGAGGCTCCGGCTCCTCCACATAATGCTATTCGTGAAATTTTTCGGTTATGCAACGGAGAATGTTTTACGCAACCGGTCTTAAAAATTTCTTTCAGCTTTTCCAAGACCAACACTTCATCGACAGGTTCCGGTAAGGCTCCTACAACACCGCTCCCGACTTGTTCCCATCGGTTGGATAACGGAATCAAATCGAATGCCGGTTCTTCATACGGGTGGCTCCTTTTCAGCGCATCGATAACCGCTTCTTGTACATGTATAGGAACTATCACTTCCAAGCGCGTCTCTTGTTCCCGGTGAAACTCCCCTATCGTACCGCAATATGGATTAGCATAGGTTCCCGCACGAAACGTCCCTGTCCCTTCTTGTCCGAAACTGCACTTGTCATAGTTCCCTATATGACCGGCTCCTGCTTCAAAAAGAGCGCTTCTTACGCTCTCGACATGAGTCGAAGGTACATAGGTAACCAATTTTATTAGTCGGCCGCATAACGGGTCTAAAACTCGAATCGAGGTCAATCCCAGTTTCCGAGCCATTCTGTAAGATACCCCCTCCGGGGCATTGTCGAGATTGGTATGGGCTGCATAAATGGCTATGTTGTGTTGAATAGCTTTAATGACAATCCTCTCGACATAACTATTCCCCGTTATCGATTTCAATCCCTTGAAGAGTAAAGGATGGTGAGATATAATCAAATTATATCCCATAGAGATAGCTTCGTCGACTACGGCTTCCGTGACATCGAGACAAACAACCGCACCCGAAACCGATTGAAACCGACCGCCCACTTGCAATCCCGCATTATCATAGGATTCTTGCCAATTCAATGGAGCGACCGACTCTATCGCCTTTATGATATCGTTAACTATTATCACAAATCTCTAATTCTTCGGGTTCACTTTTATACATAGTTCTTCTAACTGGGATTCCGCCAAAACAGAAGGTGCATTAAGCATAACATCTCGACCGGAATTGTTTTTGGGGAATGCGATGCAGTCCCGTATTGAATCTAATCCGGCGAACATCGAGACTAGACGATCCAAACCGAACGCCAAACCTCCGTGAGGTGGTGCTCCATACTTGAATGCATTGATTAAGAAGCCAAACTGATCCAATGCTTGCTCTTCGGTAAATCCCAGCAAACGGAACATATGGTCTTGCAATTCACTGTCGTGTATACGGATAGACCCGCCACCCAATTCGACACCGTTGATAACCATGTCGTAAGCGTTCGCTCTGACGGCTCCGGTATCGCTATCCAATAGAGGAATATCTTCCGCTTTCGGAGAAGTAAACGGGTGATGCATGGCATAGAAGCGCTGGGTCTCCTCGTCCCATTCGAACAAGGGAAAATCGATAACCCACAAGGGTGCAAACGTATCTTTATCCCGCAATCCCAAACGAGAGCCCATTTCCAGCCGCAGCTCACAAAGAGCCTTACGGGTTTTCATCGCAGGACCCGCTAATATCAACAACAGGTCGCCCGGTTTTGCGCCGAATCTTTCGCCCCACTTTTTCAAATCGTCTGCCGAATAAAATTTGTCGACCGATGACTTTGGTGTGCCGTTTTCATCGAAACGGACATAGACCAACCCTTTGGCTCCTATTTGTGGACGTTTGACGAACTCGGTCAATTCATCGAGTTGCTTACGGGTATATGTCGCACACCCTTCGGCACAGATACCGCCCACATACTCGGCACTATCGAACACCACAAAATTATGTCCTTCGGTTAAATCTTTCATTTCAACGAATTTCATACCGAAGCGCATATCGGGTTTATCGCTGCCATAGTATTTCATGGCGTCGGCCCATGTCATACGCAAGAACGGTTCGTTGAACTCAATGCCACGAATCTTTTTGAACAGGTGTTTAATCATACCTTCAAAAATATTCAAAACATCTTCTTGCTCGACAAAAGACATTTCACAGTCTATCTGAGTAAACTCGGGCTGACGGTCTGCCCGTAAATCCTCGTCACGAAAACATTTCACGATTTGGAAATAACGGTCGAATCCTGATACCATCAATAACTGTTTCAATGTCTGGGGCGATTGAGGGAGCGCGTAAAACTCTCCCGGATTCATTCTTGAAGGCACTACAAAATCACGAGCCCCTTCGGGAGTAGACTTGATCAACACCGGAGTCTCCACCTCCAAGAAGTTCAATTCGTCGAGATAACGGCGGACTTCGAATGCCATCTTGTGACGTAATTCGAGATTACGGCGTACTACCGATCGTCTCAAATCGAGGTAACGATACTGCATACGAATATCGTCTCCTCCGTCCGATTCGTCTTCGATAGTAAAAGGCGGTGTCTCTGCGGTATGCAACACGACCAAATTTTCGGCTATGATTTCTATTTCACCGGTCGGCAGATTGGCATTTTTGCTCGACCGTTCCGTTACTGTACCGGTTACCTGTATGACATACTCACGCCCCAATTTATTCGCTTTATCGCATAAATCGGCATCTGTTTCTTGATTAAAGACCAACTGTGTGATACCATATCTGTCTCGCAGATCGACAAATGTCATTCCGCCCATTTTGCGACTGCGTTGTACCCACCCCGCCAACGTTACCTTTTGGCCGACATGGTTCAACCGCAATTCTCCGCACGTATTCGTTCTATACATTATTATATGATTTATTTTCGTTGATTATACTCCGACATTCTTATGAAAAATTGTCTTTGCAAAATTAAAATAAAACATCGGTAAACAAATATGATTCCTTAAAGAATTTGATAAAAATATGGGAGCATAGTTGTGGATATAAAAAAAAGCTGTAAATTTGCAGCACCAAAATCGAGAATCGATTAATGGGATTCGGGGTGTAGCGCAGTCCGGTTAGCGCACCTGCTTTGGGAGCAGGGGGTCGTGGGTTCGAATCCCGCTACCCCGACAAAATATAAACACTGATTATCAAATGATTTTCAGTGTTTTTTCTTTATATATCCATCAAAAAATATACTTTCAATCATACATAAATTATCGACGTTTCGCATATTTTTGTTGTGCTTAGGTGCGTTTTGTTTCAAAACCGTGCAAATTCCGTGCAAAAAAACTTGGCAAATATGGCTTCTATAAATCGCACTTAGACACACATCAAAAAAGAAAGATTGAACATCACCACTCAAATCGAGATTCAACCATTGGAATAAACATGCAATTCAAAATTCCTATTCACTATTTCCTTCCGCTTTGATAAAATTTACAAAGACCACGTTTACAATCTCTTATAAAAGAAGGGCAAAAAATAATTTAGATTAGGTAAAAATTCTAGGATTATTTTACAAAATAATCAAAAACAAATCCTTATATTTGTATCATACAGTGAATAAATTCGTGGTGGCGATTGCCATTTCGGGTGGTTTGACATAGGCCTCCGATCCATAATAAAATGCAAATAGAGTTTTGCATTTCACGAATTTATTCACTGTTCTTTTTATTATCGTGTATTATGGTCGGAGGCTTTTATATAAAAAAGTTATGACTAAAATTAAATGGTTTCAACTTAGATTATTTAGAACAATTCGTCGTCAAATTTGTTCAATAGACATGATTGATATAGAAACGTTTACAAATATATTCCGATTGCTCAACCACGTTGACCGGTCAATCATTGAAAAATATATACAAGGATATTCTATAAAATCTATTGCTGATGAATTCGAATATTCCAAAGCATTTGTGTCCGAAAGAATCTATGTATTCCGGAACGAATTAAAAAAAGAAATTTCCAAAAAACAGAGTAAAGTTAAGAATTAAAATGAATCTGTCCTATTTTTTTCTTATCAAGTTCATAAAAAGCGTATTAAAGCCTTTTCTTATCGATTTGCGACCCAGAAAATAAAAACGAAATCGTACATTCCGTTTCTTCTACTGTCGCATTATCGACCATCATGATGCATGAATCGACAAGGGGAATAAATTGCTTTCGAAAAACATAAAAAAGAAAGGTTACCCGATATCACATCGGATAACCATTCGAGAGAGGCAGTCTTTTCAGACTGTTATTAACCTGAAACAATCTTCTTTATTTCTTGAACATCTTCTGGCTACGTACCACATTGCCTTTCTGCATCTTCACTACATACATAGCAGAACCGTCACCTTCCGTATTACGTTTAATATCTAAATATTGTCACAAAAAAGGCGTATTTGAAGAAAAAAGAGTACTTTTGCGGACTATTCCATTCTTATATTAGGATTATTGTGTATTTACTCCAAAAAGTTTCTTGACTTTATGATAAAAATTTCATTTGAAAATATTCGACAAGCCGCTAAAAATATCGGCAACTACGCTTTACGGCTTAGTGAAAAGATTCGTCGTGTTTCTCCTCGGGTATGGTTGTATGTGGGGGCTGGTATTCTCCTACTAAGCGGAGGATTATATTGGTTACTGCGTCCTGCACCTCCGGGTCCCGACCTACCGATAGTCGAAGTCGAGCCTGTTGTTACGGACGATGTGGAAATTTACGGGGAATATGTAGGCCGCATTCGTGCTCAGCAATTCGTTGAAATAAGGGCCCGGGTAGAAGGGTTCCTTGAAAAAATGCTCTTCGACGAGGGTACTTATGTAAAAAAAGGACAACCCCTTTTTATAATCGACCCCAAACAGTATCAAGCTCGATCAAATAAAGCCAAAGCTCAGCTAAACAAAAACAAAGCGTTGGCATTGAAAGCCGAGAGAGACTTGGAGCGCATCAGACCTTTGTATCAACAAAATGCAGCCAGCCAACTCGATTTAGATAACGCCATCGCTTCTTACGAAAGTGCAAAAGCCGAAGTAGAGATGAGCGAGGCCGATTTAACCCAAGCCGAAACAGCATTGGGTTATACGACTGTGAGCTCCCCTATCTCGGGATATATATCGGAACGTAACGTCGATATAGGAACACTTGTCGGCCCCGGCGGGCAATCGTTACTGGCTACGGTCGTAAAGAGCGATACCGTTCGTGTCGATTTCAGTATGACCGGACTCGACTATTTGAAAAGCAAAGCCCGTAACGTTAATTTAGGCCAAAAAGACACGACTCGAACGTGGGAGCCTTACATTACTATTACTTTACCCGACAATTCGCCTTATCCTCAGCGGGGAATAGTCGATTTTGCCGATCCACAAGTCGATCCTCAAACCGGTACATTCTCAGTAAGAGCCGAAATGCCCAACCCCGAACATATATTATTACCGGGGCAGTTTACCAAAGTAAGGTTACTGCTCGATGTTCGAGAAGCGGCAGTCGTAGTCCCCAATAAAGCAATCGCGATTGAAAAGGGTGGCGCTTACATATTCGTCGTAAGAGCCGATAGTATTGCAGAAAGGCGTATGGTCGAATTGGGACCGGAAGTAGGAAACAATGTAATTATCGAACGAGGTTTGGTTCCCCACGAAAATATAGTGGTCGAAGGATTTCATAAACTCACTCATGGAGATAAAGTTATCCCCTCGACTTATCGGGCAGAACAAGAAGACCATTCTAAAAATTAGTATGTTATGAAATCGGACTTCTTTATCGACAGACCCATATTTTCAATTGTTATTTCAATTGTTATCGTTATCGTCGGTGTATTAGGTCTTTTTTTACTCCCGATAGACCAGTACCCCCAAATCGTTCCTCCGGTAGTCAAAGTATCGGCCTCCTATCCGGGAGCTAGCGCACAGACGGTCACCCAAGCTGTCGCCACTCCCATCGAGCAGGAATTGAATGGTACGCCCGGCATGCTCTACATGGAATCAACGAACAGCAATTCAGGAAGTTTTTCGGCAACAATCACATTCGACATATCGACCGACCCGGATTTAGCTGCCGTTGAAATACAAAACCGCGTGAAACAGGCCGAAGCTCGTCTCCCGGCCGAAGTAGTACAAAACGGCATTTCCGTGGAAAAACAGGCTTCCAGTCGATTAATGACTGTCACTTTGCGCTCTAACGATCCGAAATTTGACGAAATATACCTCAGTAATTATGCCACGCTCAATGTGTTGGACATGTTGAGACGGGTCAAAGGAGTGGGTAGCGTATCGAATGTCGGTAGCCGTTATTACGCCATGCAGATATGGGTTCAACCCGACCGATTGGCTAATCTGGGACTTACAGTGGACGATTTACAAAAGGCATTGAAAGACCAGAATCGGGAATCGGCCGCCGGAGTATTAGGTCAGCAACCGATTTCCGACATCGATATAACGACTCCGATCATAGCACAAGGGCGATTATCTTCCGTAGGAGAATTTGAGGACATTGTCATACGGGCTAATCCCGACGGTTCTTTGATTCGTTTGCGCGATGTCGCTCGCATCTCTCTCGAAGCACAATCTTACAACACGGAAAGCGGAATAAACGGAGGTAATGCGGCCGTGCTTAATATCAACATGTTACCGGGAGCCAACGCAATGGAGGTCGCTGAATCTGTGAAGAAAGAGATGGAGGAGATTAGTCGTAACTTCCCAGAGGGTATTACTTATGAAATTCCCTTCGATATGACCTCTTATATTTCCCAATCCATAAACGAGGTTTACCATACGCTTTTCGAAGCCCTGATTTTGGTTATCTTGGTTGTATTTCTCTCGCTACAAAATTGGAGAGCTACACTTATCCCGGTTATAGCTGTACCTATTTCGTTGATAGGAACATTCGGAATCATGCTTGCGTTCGGATTCTCGCTCAATATGATGACTCTTTTGGGTTTAATCCTTGCTATCGGAATCGTGGTCGACGACGCCATAGTCGTCGTCGAGAATGTAGAGCGAATCATGAATGAGGAACATCTCAGTCCCTACAAAGCTACCAAAAAAGCCATGCAGGGATTGGGTAGTGCCATTATCGCTACCTCGTTGGTGTTATGTGCCGTATTCGTCCCGGTCAGCTTTTTGGCCGGTATTACAGGTCAATTGTACCGTCAATTCACGATTACTATTGCCGTTTCGGTCCTTATTTCGACATTAGTCGCACTAACTTTGAGTCCCGCCATGTGTGCTTTACTGCTCAAACCGGATTCAGGCAAAAAGAAAAACAAACTTTTTCGTTACATAAACTTATGGTTAGCACGAGGCAATAGACTTTACGAGAAACTCATTCGAAAAGGATTGAAGCATGCTCGCAGAGTAGTAGCAGCTTTCGGTATATCTTTGATAGCAATATGGGTTCTTAACGAAATAGTTCCTCAAAGTTTTATGCCACAGGAAGATCAAGGGTATTTTACCGTTGAGTTAGAATTACCGGAAGGCGCTACATTGGAAAGAACACGCCATGTAACCGAACGAGCCATGAACTATTTAATGTCTCGTGAAGACGTAGAGTACGTACTCAATGTGACAGGATCTAGTCCCCGTGTCGGTACGAACCAATCTCGAAGTCAATTAACGGTTATTCTAAAACCGTGGGAAGATCGCAAATCGTCGAATCTCCGAGATATTATGGAGGAAATTCGTGAAGAATTAAAAAAATATCCCGAAAGTAAAGTTTATTTGAGTACTCCTCCTGTTATTCCGGGATTAGGTAGTTCGGGCGGTTTCGAAATGGTGCTCGAAGCACGAAGCGATGCGAGTTATGCCGATTTACAACGAGCCGCCGACACATTACTCTATTATGCCTCTCAACGAAAAGAGATAAGCGGTTTATCGTCTTCTATTCAAAACGATATACCTCAGCTTTATTTTGATGTAGATCGGGACAAGGCTCAAATGCTCGGAGTAAAAATAGCCGATATTTTTTCTACGCTCAAAACATTTACGGGGTCGATCTATGTGAACGATTTCAATATGTTCAACAGAATCTACCGTGTATATATCCAAGCCGAAGCACCGTATAGAGCACATAAAGATAATTTGGGGCTCTTCTTCGTCAAAGGAAGCAATAATGCCATGATACCTATTACCGCTCTTGGTACAACCTCGTATACAACAGGTCCGGGGACTATTCGTCGGTTCAATATGTTCACCTCCACAACCATATCGGGAGAAGCGGCCCCGGGTTATAGTTCGGGACAAGCGATGGCTATACTCGAAGAAATAGCAAGCAAGCATTTGCCTAAAAATATAGGTGTCGAGTGGAGCGGACTTTCCTATCAGGAAAAACATGTAAGTGGTCAGACAGCCTACATATTGGCCCTAGCATTACTTTTTGTCTTCTTATTCCTTGCAGCTCAATACGAAAGTTGGTCTATCCCAATAGCGGTTATATTATCTCTTCCGATAGCAGGAGTCGGAGCCTATTTAGGAAACTGGATATGCGGCCTTGAAAATAATATTTATTTCCAAATCGGCTTGGTTATGTTGGTGGGATTAGTCGCCAAAAATGCAATTCTTATCGTAGAATTTGCCAAAGACGAAGTCGAGAAAGGGAATAATGCTGTGGATGCTGTAATCAAAGCCGCACACTTACGATTCCGACCTATCGTAATGACCTCTTTGGCCTTTATCTTAGGTATGTTACCTCTTGTCTTTGCCAGCGGTCCGGGATCGGCCAGTCGTCAAGGTATCGGTACAGGCGTATTTTTCGGTATGATTGTGGCAATTACCGTAGGTATTATTTTTGTTCCCCTTCTTTTCGTATGGGTTTACAAGTTAAAATCTAAAATGATGAAACGATGAAACAGATGAAAGTTTTCATATATATATTGGTGACAGCGTTCATTTTAAGTAGTTGTTCTATACAAAAACGCTGTCAGGCTCCCGAACTGAATTTACCAGATGAAATTATTGCAGGAGAAAACGATACATTAACCATTGCCGATATGTCATGGTGGGAACTCTATTCCGATTCGACTCTTAGCAAATTAATTAAAAAGACGTTAAGAAATAATCGGAATATGCAAGCCGCAGAAGCTCATATTAGGCAAATGGAAGAATTATACCGCGTGAGTAAAGCCTCCCGTTGGCCGACTATCGGAGCTCAACTTTTCGCCGATCACGAAACCAATGATTATTATGGTGAAAAGTTCAAAAAAAGCCCCGAATTTAGTCTTAAAGCCTCATTGGGTTGGGAAATTGATCTATGGGGTAGCCTACGTTGGGGAAAAAGAAAGGGTGCGGCAGAGTACTTGGCCTCAGTGGAAGCTGCACGAGCCATGCAAATGACCCTAATTGCCGAAACAGCGATCGCCTATTTCGAATTAGTTGCATTGGATCAAGAACTTGAAATTGTTTTACAAACCGTAAAAACTCGTGAAGAAAGTGTCAATCAAGCCCGATTACGATTCGAAGGTGGTCTCACTTCCGAGACAGCTTATCAACAAGCACAAGTAGAACTGGCCAGTGCTTCGGCTCTTATCCCCGAGTTGGAGCAAAAAATCGCATTGAAAGAAAATCAAATTGCGGTATTAGCCGGAGAATATCCGTCAAAAGTGGAACGAGGAGAATTCGACTTAAATGTAAGTTTACCCGAAAATATACCTATCGGGCTTCCCTCTACCCTACTGCAACGAAGGCCCGATGTGCGTCAAGCAGAGCAACAGCTACAAGCTGCTATGGCGGCAGTAGGGATTGCATATGCCGATCGGTTTCCACGATTAACTATAAGTTTAGTCGGAGGGCTTGAAAACGATGAATTAAAAGGATTTTTCGAATCTCCATTCTCCTATGTGTCTGGCAATCTCGTAGCTCCTTTATTAACCTTTGGAAAGAAGAAAGCCCAATATAAAGCGTCATTGGCAGCCTATGACGAAAAACGTTTCGCCTATGAACAAAAGGTTCTTGAAGTTTTCCGAGAAGTAAATGATGCCGTGATAACTTATCAGAAAAAAAGACGAACATCGGAACTTCAACTCAATCTTTTTGAAGCAGCTCAAAAGTATGTAGATCTAGCACAGTTACAGTATTTCAACGGAGTTATTCGTTACATCGATGTTTTAGATGCCCATCGAAATTTTTTCGATGCTCAAATCGGTTTGAGCAATGCTGTAAGAGACGAGTATCTTGCTATGGTGAATTTGTATAAAGTATTAGGTGGCGGCTGGGGAACGAACCCAATTTAAGCGAGCAAATTTTTCTATAAATAGATAGAGCCGGGGGATTATAATCCCCCGGCTCTATCTATTTATATCCATTTTTTTATCAGCAAAGTTTGCGTGCCCCATCGGCAATCACGACATCATAAACTTTGGGAAGACGACCGAATTTTGTCTTATATTCTGCTTTGGCTTTTTCCACGAACGCATCATACAATTCGTCCTTAACTAAGTTTATCGTACAACCGCCAAATCCACCTCCCATCACACGAGAGCCGGTCACGCCACACTCTTTGGCAATATCATTCAGGAAATCGAGTTCTTCACAACTTACCTCATACAATTTACTCATTCCATGATGAGTCTCATACATCTTCTGCCCTACTGTCTCATAATCTCCTTGTTCAAGAGCATCGCATACGTCAAGGACTCGTTGCACTTCACCGATCACATATTCTGCACGCATATAATCCTCGGCAGACACCTCTTCTTTTACCTCGTCTAACATAGACATATTGGCATCTCTCAGGAACTCTACATGCGGGTGTTTCTTTTGTATGGCGGCAACCACATTCTCGCACGATTTGCGTCGGTCGTTATAAGCGGAAGATGCCAACTCGTGCTTTACGACAGAATCGAGCAATACGAGTCGGTAACCTTCGGGCTTGAACGGGAAATATTGATATTCCAACGAACGGCAATCCAGTCGTATCAGATGACCGGCTTTACCGAACACCGAAGCAAATTGGTCCATAATACCGCAATTTACACCACAATAGTTATGCTCGGTAGCCTGTCCGATTTTAGCCAATTCGAATTTGTCGATACCACAGTTGAACATATCGTTCAAAGCGAAAGCATAAGTACTCTCCAATGCAGCCGACGAAGACATACCTGCCCCCAGAGGAACATCGCCGGCAAATGCTGTATTAAATCCGGCTATTTTACCACCTCGTTTAATAATCTCGCGGCACACACCGAATATATAACGAGCCCAGCTGGCACGGGGAGCATCTTCCTCGTTCAATCCAAACTCTACATAATCTTTTAAATCTATCGAATATGCACGGACTTTATCCGTCCCATTAATTTTAAGTTCTGCAACCATTCCTTTATCGATAGCTCCCGGAAATACAAATCCACCATTGTAATCTGTATGCTCTCCTATTAAGTTTATACGACCGGGAGAGGCATATACCGAACCGGTAGAGCCATCAAAATGTTTGATAAAACGACTTCTTACAAATTCTATATCCATAATACTAAATTAAATAATTGTATAACTTATATGATTATTTCTCTCGAACCGAAAATTTAAACTGTGTATGACTTTCGAATTTTTCATGAGGGCGTAAGATAACAGAAGGATAGTTTTCATGATTAGGACTATCTGGAAAATGTTGAGTTTCGAGACAGATAGCAGCTCTCATCGGATACCGTTTCCCATTTTTCCCGATAAAATTCCCTGTCATCCAATTGGCTGTATAAAGCTGTACACCGGGCTCTGTCGTAAAGACGTCCATCACGATCCCGGTTTTGGGCGAAACGCACTCTGCACAAAATGAAAATTCACCGCTCCGCTTCTTATTCAAAATATAAGTATGATCGTATCCTTTTCCATAAACCAGTTGTTCAAACGGCTCGTTTATACGGCTCCCGACTTCATAAAGTTTACGAAAATCCATCGGGGTTCCCTCTACCGCCGACTTCTCTCCGTAAGGTATAGCCGTATCATCGGTAGGTAAATAGTAATCGGCATCAATGCATAACAGATGATCACCGATGTAAGGATCTCCCGCACCCGACAAATTAAAATACGAATGGTTTGTCAGATTAACGATGGTAGGTTTATCGGTTTCTGCATAGTAAGTTATATCAACGGCGTTATCGTCGGTTAATTTAAATATGACCTTCACTTGCAGATTTCCGGGAAACCCTTCTTCACCATCAGGAGACAATCGGGAAAATTCTATTGTTTGTTTATCCAATTGATTGGCATCCCAAACATGAAAGTTGAAGCCTTTTACCCCTCCATGCAGACTGTTAGGTCCATTGTTTATCGCTAATTTATCATACAAAACTCCATCGACCGTGAATTTTCCTTTTGCAATACGATTGGCATATCTACCACAAGTCGCTCCAAAATAAGGTTCCTCCGATGTAAGGTATTCCTGTATGTTATTATGCCCCGTAACCACATCTATCATCTTCCCATTTTTATCGGGAACCATTAACGAAACGATACGCGCACCATAATTAGTTAGGGTCAATTCGCACCCATTTTTATTAACCAAGATATAGAGACCGGTTTGTTTACCATCGACTAAGCCTTGAAAATGTGTTGGATTCAATCCTGAAAGAGTCATATCCATATTCTTCTTTTTAAGGTTAACTAAATTTGTTGATTGTGTAAAGTTAACGTTATCTTTTTTTCTTGCAAAGATTTTTTTATGGTTTTGCATAAAATTATCAGAGAAGAAAATTTTTAACGGATTTTTCACTACATCTCTCCTCTCCCGATTCACATCTGCATATCGAGCGATTCATAAAACCCGTGACGCAAATCTGTATCTGATTAAACATACTTATTGAAGTTTGTCCCACTCATTTTTCCTTCGTTCTTAACACCTCTCATAGACTTGCACACAACTTCTAAATATCTCGGCTCATATTCATAAAATCCAACCCGGTGTTTCGTCGAGACTTTGCCGATCTGGATTTTCACCTATGTATTCGATTAAATCCCGTAGACGAGAGCCTATTCTTTTATCCTCCATTATTATCTTATATTAATAATTTTATGGGTTTGAAGTGAAAGCCTCCATCGGGGGTGGCTCTTAATGTATTCGATAGCTGCGGTAAGATTGTTTTCATTTTTTATCTCATCATTGACATCACAAGGTTGCAAGCTACAAAAACACTCATAAGCTGTGGCGATTTTTTCATACGGTTCCATATCTTGTCCCTGATAAACGACTTTGATTTCATTCATACGCTGTATTTTCACAGGAATCGTTTTAGGAGAGCAAGTAATCCAATCGATCGACCGTTCCAAATCGGTATCTAATGCGATTGATCCGTTGGTTTCAATTTGGACAAATTTCCCGACTTCATGCAATCGGTCGACAAGCGAATGCGTAAGTTGTAAAGTGGGTTCCCCTCCTGTAATAACTACATGTTTCGCAGGATAATCAGAAATAGCCTTTACAATCTCTTCTTCTGTAAAAATAGTATAATCCTCATGTTTTGTATCACAGAAATCACAATACAAATTACACCCCGCTAACCTCACAAAAATCGCAGCCGTACCTGTAAACACACCTTCACCCTGTAATGAGTAAAAAATTTCATTTACTTTCATTTGTCAATATTTTCATTTTCAAAATCGTCGATTTCGTAAATAGCCGTATTTCCACCACTTTCTTGAACTTTGGTTTTATAACATTCGGGAATCTGATCCGTAATCCATTTCGCTATGTTTTCAGCGGTCGGATTAAAAGGCAGCAATTCATTCAGATTCCCATGATCAAGATAGCCATGAATCTTATCTTTAATATGTTTAAAGTCACAAACCATACCGTCTTGATTCAGTTCTTTCGCTTTACAATAAACCGTAATAATCCAGTTATGGCCATGTAATTTTTCACATTTACTTTTATATGAAAGGTGCAAAGAATACGCGCCTGCAATTTCCATTGTCTTAGCTACGTAATACATTATAACTTAACCGTTTTATTCGTTATTAATCCTCGTATTCTGTCTGATCCTCAATCCCGGCATCTCGAAGAGCCTCTTTGCGTTCTACACAAGTACCGCATTTCCCGCAATGTTTCTCCCCTCCTTTGTAACAAGACCACGTTTCGGCATAGTTCAAATTCAACTTTTTCCCCCGACTGGCAATTTCTGTTTTTGAAATATCGGTATAGGGAGCAAAGATGCCTATATTCTCATAAGTTCCCGAACGCATAGCTTTATCCATAGCTTGAATAAACTCCGATCGACAATCGGGATAAATAGCGTGATCTCCGCCATGATTAGCAATGAGAACTTGTTTCAAGCCATTGCTTTCTGCAATACCGCAAGCAACTGATAACATAATGCCATTCCGAAACGGGACAACCGTACTTTTCATATTTTCATCGGCATAATGTCCCTCCGGTACAGAGTCGTTACCGTCCAACAACGAACTTCTGAAATATTCTTTCATAAACGCAAGAGGTATTACTATATGTTTTATTTTTAACCGCTCGCAATGAATACGAGCAAATGGTATTTCTTTATGGTTATGATTAGCTCCATAATCAAAAGAAACAGCTAATGCTATGCGGTCGGCATACTCATACAACAAAGTAATACTATCCATACCGCCAGATACTACGATCAACGAATCTTTCATATTTTCTATTCTTATATTCGATTGCAAAGATAATGAAAGGTAAGAGTAGGATAAAACGGACAAGTTCGTTTTTCGTACCTATTTTTGTATTTCTCACAAAGGAGGGAACGTGCAAAACCAAAGTTGAAACACGCTTTATTCAATTATATTCAATGCAACCTGTAAAGATAAATTAAATCCATATTCCTCTTATAGGATTTCTTGCGCAAGCCATTAAAAAAATTCATATCTTTGCCAAAAGCAAAGATAAAATTGAATATCGCAATGAAACCAAAAACACGTGTTCGCATTATCTTTTTTTGTCTAACCGTCTCTGCCATAGGCCTCCCTTTAATATTGATTAGCACCCCTTCTATCCATCAGCATTTCGAGCCTGAAAATATAGCCATATCTTTCGTCGAAAATCTATCCAACGCTAACTTCCAAGAAGCTAAAAAGCTATCGACTCCCGAATCGGCCGAAACACTATATTTGTTTGAGACCTTAGTCGGGAATCAATCCGATGAATTAAAAAACACACCCACTCATTTCAATATTTCTTATTCTGAGATGAATACTTCACAAGATACCCTGTTCGTACAAGGGAAATTATTTTTCTCACATAAACACAAACTCATACGAAAAATTAATCTTACTTTGGTTAACCGTAGAGGAAACTGGTTGGTCGATTGTCGTGACAATAATATTTTCTGATATTCACGGAACGAATCGAACCAACAAAGCCATACCGCTGTTAAAATCATATTTATCTTATTAAATTTCAAGACATGAACAAATTTCAAGATATTATCGCAGGCGACACCCCGGTTTTAGTAGACTTTTTTGCAGAATGGTATGGTCCCTGTAAAATGATGAAACCAGTCCTTGAAGAATTGAAAAAGAAAATGGGGAATAAAATCATTATACTAAAAATAGATATCGATAAAAATATTTCCTTGTCTTCGGAATATAGAATACAGTCAGTCCCTACCCTTGTACTATGGAAACAAGGCGAAATCATTTGGCGACAATCTGGCGCCCTGTCGTTAAACGAACTAGAACAAATTCTATCGTCTTATATACGATAGTTTCATGAGATTAACGCTTTTTTATACGACCTATACAACTGAATATGAAAACAGGTTATACTTCGATATACCCAACTAAACTTGTTCCTGTTCCAACCTTATATTAGTCCTCAAAAGATTACGGGTCGAAAAGAAAAACGAACTTATTCGTTTTATCTTTCTCTTGCCTTGCACTATCTTTGCAAAAATGTGAAAATAGGCAGCACTCGGCATAACTAAATAAATTTGTTTCTGCCCTCGTTTGCACTATCTTTGCAGCGCATTAAAAAGAAACTATGAGATCGAATCTGTATCTGAAACTATTCATATCATTTTTTAAAATAGGTGCGTTCACATTCGGAGGTGGTTGGGCTATGATACCTCTCATTGAAAGAGAAGTCGTGGATAAACAAAACTGGATTAAACGGGAAGATTTTGTCGACGCACTTGCCATTGCACAATCATTGCCCGGAGTTTTGGCGGTGAATATATCCATATTGATCGGGAACAAATTGCGAGGATTAAAAGGTTGTCTCATGGCGACACTCGGTACAATTCTACCCTCTTTTCTAATCATCTTGGCTATTGCAATTTGGTTTGTTCAATCGTATGACAATCCGGTAGTCGAGCGTATATTCAAGGGTATAAGACCAGCAGTGGTCGCACTCATCGTGTCTCCGGTATTCAGTACGGCTAAAACAGCACGTATCAATATTAAAACGGTTATTATTCCCATTATAGTGGCATTATCAATCTGGTTAGGAGGGATTTCCCCCATTTGGTTTGTCTTGTTAGGAGCTATCGGTGGAATACTTTACTGTAATCATGTCATCGCCAGTTCAAAACAAAAGAGTAATAAAGAAGAAAAATAGCCATGTGGATCGTATATCTCAACTTATTTTGGGCTTACCTAAAAATCGGACTATTCGGTTTTGGTGGCGGATACGCCATGCTCTCTCTCATTCAACACGAAGCGGTAGAAGTCGTTCATTATGGCGAAAGCCAACCGTGGCTTACCCCGACCGAATTTACCGATATCGTAGCTATTTCTCAAATGACTCCCGGTCCCATAGGAATAAACAGTGCTACTTATGTAGGATATGTAGCTGCCGGTAATAGTATCTGGGGGTCGATAATCGCCACGTTCGCCGTATGTTTGCCGTCTTTCATTTTAGTCTTATTAGTGAGCCGTTTTATACTTAAACATAAAGATAACATTACTATCAAAAGCATATTTTCCGGACTTCGTCCTGTGGTTGTCGGTCTGATAGCTTCTGCCGCACTCCTCCTCATGAATAAGGAAAACTTTCCAGACTATACAATAAGTATCGGTATTGCAATAATCTCGTTTATTCTGGTACACTATGCGAAAATACACCCCATACTCGTTATTGTATTGGCTGGTATTTCAGGATATGCCTTATACTAAAATATGAATTATGAATTACGAAGAAACATTGGAATATTTATATAAACAACTACCCGTTTTTCAACAAATAGGAAGTGCCGCTTATAAACCGGGACTACAAAATACCGAAGCACTGGACAAATATTTCGGATATCCCCATCGAAAGTTTCACACCATACATGTTGCCGGGACCAACGGTAAGGGATCGGTATCGCATCTATTAGCCGCTATTCTGCAATTAAACGGATATAAAACTGGATTATATACCTCTCCGCATCTTATCGATTTCAGAGAACGTATCCGCATCAATGGAAAAATGATTTCCAAAGAAGATGTTATTCAATTTGCAGAGAAACACCTTGCATCTACACTCCATATCCAACCATCATTTTTCGAACTCACCATGATGATGGCGTTTAACTACTTTGCCGAAAATCAAGTAGATGTCGCTGTTATCGAAGTCGGATTGGGCGGAAGATTGGACAGTACAAATATCATTACTCCTGATTTATGTGTCATTACCAATATCAGCTATGACCATGTGCAAATGCTCGGAGACACCCTGCCGAAAATAGCCCGAGAAAAAGCAGGTATTATAAAATCCGGAATACCGGTCGTGATCGGTGAAGCTCAGGGAGAGGTGAAGCAAGTATTCATCGATCGAGCAAAAGAGATAAAAGCCCCCATTATATTCGCAGAGGAACAAATTCATTTCCGATCGACCCAACGAAATGACAAAGGTTGGGAATTCGATTCTCCCGAATTTCCGCACCTTTTCGGGGAGTTAAGCGGGCTATGTCAGGAGAAAAATGCAGCTACCGTTCTGACAGCAGTCGGCCAATTACGAAACTTAGGATACAATATCTCCGACCAATCGGTCTATGATGCTTTCGCCCATGTCACCAGTCTTACCGGTTTAATGGGGCGATGGCAACAATTGGAATCGTCTCCCCGACTAATTTGCGACACCGGGCACAACACCGGAGGCATACAATATATAGTTCGACAGTTGCAAAACGAATCTTATCAAAACTTGCGTATTATCATCGGTATGGTCAATGACAAAGACATTTCGGGAGTTTTGGCTATGCTCCCCCAAAATGCCGTTTACTATTTCACCCGGGCCTCGATACCTCGCGCTTTACCCGAGGAAAGACTGTACGAATTAGCAATAAAAGCAGGATTGACAGGGAAGTGTTATCCGTCGGTTCAACAAGCTGTGGAAGCGGCGAAAAAAGAAAGCCGCCCCGATGATCTGATCTTCGTAGGCGGCAGTACATTCATCGTGGCCGACTTGCTAAAAACTATGCTTTCACAGCAATAACCTCTATTTCGACTAATGCTTGTTTCGGTAATTCTTTAACTGCAAACGCCGACCGAGACGGAAATACGGACCCGAACTGCTCGGCATATATTTCGTTCATTTCTCCGAAAAGAGACATATCGGCCAACAGCACGGTCGTCTTTACGATATGTTCGACCGAATAACCGGCCTCCGCCAAAATAGCTTTAATGTTCGCAAACGATTGACGAGTTTGAGCTTTGATGCCCTCAGGCATTATTCCGGTTTTGGGGTCAATGGGCAATTGCCCCGAAAGGAAAATCATATTTCCAGTTTCAACAGCTTGACTATAAGGTCCGATAGCAGCCGGAGCAGATGTCGTAGAAATTACTTTTTTCATATCACTCATTATTATTTAATTTATGGGAAAGCACTCGGCTTTCTTCTATTTTCAAATCTTTCAATGCAATACTATCACCCTTCTCTTCCATAAGCCTACGGGTATCTATTATAGCCGCCCATTCCTTTGGGAAATCGGCTTTTAAATTACAGATAAAATCCTCGTCTCCTTCTCTGTCGATGGCTCGCAATAAATAGCCCAAAGTCAATCGGCTGATGTCTACCGCCGGTTGATATGCAGGAACCCTCTCTTCTTCCGACAATGTCTGCGAAATAATATTCACCCGATCCAATTCATCGACGGTACGCTCTACCAACTGTATGGGAATAGCATAACGTCTCGATATCTGTCCTTTGGTCATCGGCGAAAGTCCCTCCTTGAACCGATGGACAATAACTGTGGCTATAACTAATATAATATAATCGGAATACCGACGAGATATATCGTTGGTCTCTTTTTCGAAATTGAAATTTACTACATTTTGAGATGAGTAAGTCAACACAGCACCAAACAGACAAATCAACCATGAAAATTGCATCCAAATGAGCAACAACGGCAAAAATGCGAAACTCCCGTAAATAGCATTATATTTCGATACCCAAATTTGGCCCGAAATATATATAAATTGAAAAATCTGAAATACCGTACCACAAATAAGCCCAGAAATAAACGCATATTTGAACTTAACCTTCGTATTGGGTATAAAAATATAAATAGCGGTAAAAAACAAAGCGGTAAGTATATATGGAGCCAATCGAAAGACCCAACGCAGCAAAGGGCTCATAAAATCGAATAGAACCGAAGAACTGAGCATGGTTGACATAAACAAAGAAAATCCGCTCGATGCAACCATCAAAATAGGCAAAATCAAAAACATCGAGGTATAATCGGTAACCTTACGATAAAACGATCGACCGCCTTGTACCTGCCAAATATCATTGAATGCTTTCTCTATATTGGATAACAAACTTATCAAAGTCCACAAAAGGAAACAAAGGCCTATCCCCACGAATACTCCACCTTTCATCTGATCGAGATACTGGTCGACGAACCCTAACATATATTCCAATGCATTGCGTTGCGCCGGGAAATAATCGAACAACTGACTTTGTATAATATGTTGGAATCCGAATCCCTTACAAATAGCAAATAACATAGCCAACGCAGGCACGATTGCCAAAATCGTACTAAACGTCAATGCGGAAGCCTTTTCCTGCAACTTTTCATTTAAGAAACAGCGTACCGACAAGTTCAATGTTTTAAGAATATGAATATGGAGCTTATACTCGGTCACATGCCATATATCGACCGAGACAAACTGCCATAACCGTTTTATCAAAAGGCTGGCGCGGGCAAAAAAAGAGGGCTTGTTTTTACGCTGAACCATAGAATATATCGTACAGAAAACTTCTACAAAAAAATACAGCAGGCCTGTAAGCCGGGTTATGTACTCTCGAAAGAGTGTCTGTCATTTATCTCGACCTTGTGTCACCACAAGGTTCTAGCGGTTTACCCCCCGGCATCGGGCGAGCAACCCTACAACGCCGGTATACATAACCTTACAACCCATAAGACGTACGGCATTCTACATTACTGTAAAACCCGGTGAGCTCTTACCTCGCCTTTTCACCCTTACTGCTTTCGCAGCGGTTATTTTCTGTTACGCTACTCCACTCTCGCGAATGGCTTCCCGTTAGGAAATATGGTGCTCTATGTTGCCCGGACTTTCCTCTCGCATCATACGAGCGACAGACCGTCCTGCTGTACGTTACAAAGATACGATAAAAATGGCAAAGACAGAATACTGTCAGTATGATTTTTAATCTTGTAAATTTTAACGGACAATATGACATGCCTAAGTATATAAAAATGATTCTCGTGACAGTCATCTGCGTTAACCCCTGTTAAGTAGCTATTCTGCTTATTAAAAGAGCTTAAAAAGAAGATGCAAGGGTTTCAACGGCACGATAAATGTATTAAATTTAACGTCTGAAAAACTTAAATACAAGGTAATATTAACATTTAAAGCTAATAGATTATGAATTCTTACGGAAAAAAATTGATGGGCATCGCCTTAATTGCAGCTCTGAGCTCCGGAATTACAATCGGCGCATTTAGTATATTGAATAAGTCGGCCGATTCAAAAATACAAGATCAATCGCTCGACAGTGGATATGCACAGCCGACTCGCTTTACAAGAGTAATCAATCGACCGGCTGTTGAAACAGATTTCACCACAGCCGCCGAAAACACGGTTAATGCCGTCGTTAGTATAAAATCGATTTCTACACCCAAACAAAGTCAATTAGGCGGTTTCAGCGATCCGTTTTTCGAATATTTCTTTGGACAAGGAGGGCGCAATATACAACCTCAGCCTCGTGCTGGATTGGGGTCGGGAGTAATTATTACCCCCGATGGATATATTGTAACCAATAATCACGTAGTAGAAGGAGCCGATAAATTGGATATAACCCTGAATGACAATAGGACTTTCAATGGTCGTGTAATAGGAACCGATCCTTCTACCGATTTGGCATTGATAAAAATAGATGCCAAAGATCTCCCCATCGTCAAATTTGGCGATTCCGATAATTTGAAAGTCGGAGAATGGGTATTGGCGGTAGGAAATCCGTTAGGATTGACATCGACGGTTACCGCTGGTATCGTAAGTGCCAAAGCTCGTAGCATAAGCGCACTCAACCCTCGTAGCCAAAAAATGGGTATAGAGGCGTTTATCCAGACCGATGCAGCTGTAAATCCGGGAAATAGCGGTGGAGCATTGGTAAATACAGCAGGTGAATTAGTGGGTATCAACACGGCCATTTACTCCGAAACAGGAAGTTACGCCGGCTATTCATTCGCTATTCCCACTTCCATAGTAAGTAAAGTGATTGCCGATTTGAAAGAATATGGTACCGTACAAAGAGCCGTATTGGGTATAGGGTATAGAGAAATAGATTCCGAATTGGCCAAAGAAGAAAATCTTGAAGTACAAGAAGGAATATACGTCGGTGAAGTATACAATCGCAGCGCTGCGATGGAAGCAGGAATAAAAGAAGGTGATGTTATAACCTCTATTAATGGCGTAAAGATTAAAAATGGAGCCATGCTTTCCGAACAATTGAGTAAATATCGTCCCGGAGATAAAATTAAAATAGGGTTGTTACGAGGAAAAGAATCCAAAACTGTATCCCTGACATTAAAAAATAGTCAAGGCAATACCGAGATAACCAAGATTGCCGGAATGGATTCTTTGGGAGCTGGATTCAAAGAATTAGATACCAAGAGTTTGAGAGAGATGAATATTCGATATGGAGTGCAGGTTATTGGATTGAAAAACGGTAAATTCAAAGCAGCCGGTATGCGAGAAGGATTTGTCATTCTTGAAATCAATAACACCCCGATGAAGTCGGTTAGCGACTTGGAATCCATGTACGACTCTATTGTAAAATCAAATCAAAATCAAAAAGTTATGTTCATTACGGGTATTTATCCGAATGGAAAAATGATGTATTATGCAGTAGATTTGGCCGATTAAATCTTTTTGGAATATGACCCCTAAACAAGGGTCATATTCCAAATTAAAAGATAATTATTAAATATAGCACAACAAACACAACAGAACAAATATTCAAACGTTATAATAATAAATACGAAAAAGGCAGGAACAGTAAAATGGTATTTTTGTAGATTCACGTTCAAAATTAAACATTTTTTACAGCTCCATTAACAATAAATATAGTATATTTGCAGTCCCAAAATCTCAATATTGCAAGATGAGACAATTAAAAATTACAAAATCGATTACGAACAGGGAGAGTGCTTCTCTTGACAAGTACCTACAAGAAATCGGACGCGAAGACTTGATTACGGTAGAAGAGGAAGTAGAACTTGCCCAACGCATTAAAAAAGGCGATCATGCAGCACTGGAAAAGTTGACACGAGCCAATTTGCGTTTTGTCGTTTCGGTTGCCAAACAATACCAAAATCAAGGGTTAAGTCTCCCGGACTTAATCAATGAAGGAAATTTGGGTTTAATTAAAGCTGCCGAAAAATTTGACGAAACGAGAGGCTTCAAGTTCATTTCCTATGCAGTGTGGTGGATTCGTCAATCTATTCTTCAAGCCCTAGCCGAGCAATCGAGAATCGTTCGTTTGCCATTAAATCAAGTAGGATCTCTCAATAAGATCAGTAAAGCTCTTTCTAAATTCGAGCAAGAAAACGAACGTCGTCCCTCTCCCGAAGAGCTCGCAGAAGAATTGGATATACCGGTAGATAAAATCTCCGATACATTAAAAGTGTCGGGACGGCATATTTCGGTAGACGCCCCTTTTGTTGAAGGAGAAGATAATAGTCTGCTCGACGTATTGGTTAATGACGATTCTCCCATAGCAGATAGGTCGTTAATTAATGAGTCTCTCTCGAAAGAAATCGATCGCGCACTTAAACAACTTACTCCTCGCGAAAGCGAAATCATTAAAATGTTTTTTGGAATCGGCTGTCAAGAAATGACTCTCGAAGAAATTGGAGACAAGTTCGGATTAACCCGAGAAAGAGTTCGACAAATAAAAGAAAAAGCCATCAGAAGACTCAGGACTGCTTCGAGGAGTAAACTGTTAAAAACTTATTTAGGATAACCTTATTGGATTGTCTGCCCCAATGGCAGGAAAAACCGACCTGCACCTCAGGTTGGTTTTTTATTTTAAATACCTCTTCATTTATTTTTTCAGTCGTTCGATTGCTCAATCGCAATAAAAAATTTACCTTCGTCCTCAACAAATAATAAAATCATGGCTAAATACCTATATCAGATATTGTTAATATCAACTCTATGCCTTTTTTTACAAAATACATCGGCACAAGAATCGACCACAGGTTTTGAAAACGGGAACAATCAATACGTCATGCGCGAAAGCAACTTGTCGGATATGAGCAAAGAAAAAAAAATCAAACCTGTTACATTTGGAGTTGAGGCAGGAGCATCCATCGATATGTCGGGGAATGACTTTTCTTCTTTCGATCTAGATCTATTTGCGGGCTACCGGTCCCACACCATCAAATGCTTTGGTTTAGGAATAGGTCTTCACAGTTCATTTTCCAATAATCGATACTACCTCCCTATTTATGCACTTTTCCGTTGTAATTTGCTAAGCGATAAATCTCTTCTTTTTGTTGATTTCAGAGCTGGTTATTCTACCAATCAAATGTACAAAGGAGAAAATCAAGGTGGCTTTTTTGGTTCTGCCGGATTAGGTATGAACCTATCTGTAAGTAAAAAATTCGGGTCTCATATTCTTATCGGATATAATTTTTATCAAATATCTCCATTTACCGATGAAAAAGGAACTTTCCAAGATATGAACGGATGCCACCTCGTATCTATCCGATTAGGAATAAGCTTCTAATGGCACGAGTTGTCAATTATAAATAAATATATTTTTAGCAATAAAAATTACAGATTATAGATTTAAAGAAGAAAAATATGATATTTTATTTTGTTTTCTCAAAACAATAACTACCTTTGCACAGGAAACAAAATAATTCAATAATGATAATAGAATTGCTAAACAGCCTAATTATTGATCTTCTATCGAATGTAACAGAATAGAAGTGAGATATAAGTGCCTAGCAATTTACGATACAAAATTATAGCCTTTCTCACGAATACGTCGAGAAAGGCTTTTTACAATTTAATATAGCAATAACATGTCCGACAGATTATTTATCTTTGACACAACATTAAGAGACGGAGAACAAGTTCCCGGATGCCAACTCAACACAGTTGAAAAAATACAAGTAGCTAAGGCATTAGAGACACTTGGTGTCGACATCATAGAAGCCGGATTTCCTGTATCGAGTCCCGGAGACTTCGAATCGGTCGTCGAAATATCCAAAGCTGTAACATGGCCCACGATCTGTGCGCTCACCCGTGCTGTCGAAAACGATATAAAAGTTGCAGCCGAGGCTCTTCGATATGCCAAACATAAACGTATTCATACAGGCATTGGAACTTCGGACTATCACATTAAATATAAATTCAATTCGACTCGTGAAGAGATTGTAGAAAGAGCTGTGGCGGCTGTCAAATATGCGAAAAAATTCGTAGAAGACGTACAATTTTATGCCGAAGATGCGGGTCGTACCGATAATGAATATTTAGCCAGAGTAGTCGAAGCCGTCATCAAAGCAGGCGCTACAGTTATAAACATACCAGATACAACTGGATATTGTTTGCCGGACGAATTTGGACAAAAAATATTATATCTCAAAGAACATGTCTCAGGAATCGATAACGTTACGATAGCCACTCATTGTCACAACGATTTGGGCATGGCAACGGCGAATACGATGGCTGGAATCCAAAACGGGGCTAGACAAGCCGAAGTTACGATAAACGGCATTGGTGAAAGAGCTGGAAATACAGCCCTTGAAGAAATAGCCATGATTTGCAAATGCCACCACGACTTACAGATAGAGACTAATATCAATACACAAAAGATTTATGGAATAAGCCGCATGGTCTCTAATCTCATGAACATGCCGGTACAACCGAATAAAGCAATCGTTGGCCGCAACGCATTCGCCCACTCGTCAGGAATCCACCAAGACGGTGTATTGAAGAATCGGGAAAGCTATGAAATCATAGATCCCAAAGACGTCGGAATTGACGAAAACTCTATCGTATTAACCGCAAGAAGTGGACGGGCTGCTTTGAAACATAGACTTCATTTATTAGGCATCGAATTGGAAAAAGATGCTTTGAACAAAGCTTATGATTCATTTCTTAAACTTGCCGATCGTAAAAAAGATATCAATGACGACGATATATTAATGTTGGTAGGGAAAGAGAGAACAGCCAATGCACGCATACAACTAGACTTCCTACAAGTAACTGCCGGAGTAGGAATAAAGTCCGTTGCCAGCATCGGATTAGATATAGCCGGTGAAAAATTCGAAGCAGCAGCCTCAGGAAACGGGCCGGTAGATGCCGCCATAAATGCTATACGATGCATCATTCACCGAAAAATGGTAGTCAAAGAATTTCTTATACAAGCTATCACCAAAGGCAGCGACGATGTAGGGAAAGTACATATGACTGTGACCTACAACGGAAACTCATACTACGGATTCTCGGCAAATACAGATATTGTCGCAGCCTCTGCCGAAGCCTTTATAGATGCTATTAATAAATTCATTATATAACGAAATCACATGAATACATTATTTGATAAAATATGGGATGCCCACGTCGTAACCTCGGTAAAAGGAGGCCCCGATCAATTATATATAGACAGGCACTATTGCCACGAGGTTACCAGCCCTCAGGCTTTCAACGAACTGAGGGCTAGAAATTTGAAAGTTTTTCGACCGGAAAGAACAACTTGTTCTCCCGACCATAATATTCCCACGTTAAATCAAGATAAGCCTATTGCCGACCCGGTTTCCCGCAATCAAGTAGAGACTCTCGCCACCAATGCCAGCGAGTTCGGTTTAGCTCATTATGGACTGGGAAATGAAAAAAACGGAATCATTCACGTTATCGGACCGGAATATGGGTTGACTCAACCGGGAATGACCATCGTTTGCGGAGACAGCCACACTTCGACCCACGGGGCTTTTGGAGCCGTCGCTTTCGGTATCGGCACGAGCGAAGTTGCTATGGTATTGGCATCCCAATGTATTTTACAGCCCAAACCTAAAACAATGCGCATAAATATCGAAGGAAAACTTTCTCCCGGAGTCACAGCTAAAGACATCGCTTTATTTATCATTTCTCGAATGACGACAGGAGGAGCTACCGGATATTTTGTGGAATATGCAGGAGAAGCAATCCGCTCGCTCAGTATGGAAGAAAGAATGACAGTCTGTAACCTCAGTATCGAAATGGGAGCTCGCGGAGGTCTGATTGCTCCCGACGAAACAACATTCGGTTATATAAAGGATAAAGAATTCGCCCCCAAAGGAAAAGATTGGGACAAAGCCCTCGCCTATTGGAAAACTCTATATAGCGATAAAGATGCTATATTCGATAAGGAAGTGACATTTAATGCGGCAGAAATCTCCCCTCGCATTACCTATGGGACAAATCCCGGAATGGGAATCGCTATCGACGAAAGAATACCATTGGAAGAATCGATCGAAGACAGTGGAAAAATTTCGTTTCGCCGGGCATTGAGTTACATGGGTTTCTCTGCCGGAGAGCTTCTAATGGGGAAAAAAATCGACTATGTTTTTTTAGGAAGCTGTACAAACGGCCGTATTGAGGATTTCAGAGCTTTTGCCAATTTGGTAAAAGGGCACAAAAAAGCTAATCATATAATTGCTTGGCTCGTACCGGGTTCACAAGCCGTGTTGCGACAAATCAAGGAAGAGGGCATCGATCTTATCTTGTCGGAAGCAGGATTCGAAATACGTCAACCCGGTTGTTCGGCTTGCTTAGCCATGAACGAAGATAAAGTCCCCCCGGGAAAATATGCTGTATCGACCTCTAATCGGAACTTTGAAGGTAGACAGGGTCCCGGAGCGCGGACTATACTTGCCGGACCTTTGGTAGCCGCTGCGACAGCAATTACAGGAGAGATAACCGATCCCAGAAAATTTTTATAACTTTGTATGACTATGATAAAAAAAATCGACATCATAACATCGACATGTATTCCTCTTCCCCAAGAGAATGTAGATACCGATCAAATTATCCCAGCTCGTTTTCTAAAAGCCGTTTCTCGGGAAGGTTTCGGAGAAAACCTGTTCCGCGATTGGCGCTTCGATAAAGCGGGGCAACCCATTCGAGATTTTATTCTTAACAACCCGCTTTACTCCGGCTCCATTTTAGTAGCGGGGAAAAACTTCGGTAGCGGTTCCAGCCGTGAACATGCTGCTTGGGCTATTGCCGGATATGGATTCCAAATAGTAGTATCTAGTTTTTTTGCCGATATTTTCAAGAACAATGCACTTAACAACGGAGTCCTTCCGGTAATTGTCTCAGAGCAATTTCTTACCAGTTTATTCAAACATATTTTTTCGAACCCACAATCGACCGTTACAGTCAATTTGAAAGAGCAAACCATTACAGACGACACAAGCGGAGAATCGGAACATTTCGAAATAAATCCTTACAAAAAGAACTGTTTGCTCAACGGATATGACGACATCGATTATCTACTGAGCAAAAAACAAGAAATAGAAAACTGGGAAGAAAAACATTTATAACGAAATCGAGAAGTACTATGGTTGTAGAAATTATGGATACTACTCTGCGAGACGGAGAACAAACATCGGGAGTATCGTTCGCCCGACAGGAAAAATTGAGTATCGCTCGCTTACTTTTAGAAGACCTAAAAATTCCTCGCATCGAAATTGCCTCGGCAAGAGTTTCCACCGGAGAATACGAAATGGCGAAACAATTATGCGAATGGGCCGAGAAACGAGGACACATCGACAAAATCGAGATATTGGGATTTCTCGATAAAGGAGCTTCTATCGAATGGATTCGTTCTTGTGGAGCCAAAGTGATGAATTTGCTCTGCAAAGGATCGGAAAAACATTGTACCTTCCAACTTCAAAAAACGGTACAAGAACACGTCGAAGATATCAAACAAACTATTAAGAAAGCGAAAGAAGTCGGACTGAAAATCAATCTCTATTTGGAAGATTGGTCCAATGGGATACAACATTCCCCTCAATACGTTTTTCATTTAATGGATGCTTTAAAAAATGAAGCTGTGGAAAGGTTCATGTTGCCCGACACATTAGGTATCTTGAATCCTCTTCAAACGCTAAAATTTTGCAGAGCCATGCGCAGGCGTTACCCCGACTTACGATTCGACTTTCATGCTCATAACGATTACGATTTGGCGACTGCCAACACTTTCGCTGCAACTCTAACCGGAATACAAGGCGTGCATTGTACCGTAAACGGGCTGGGCGAAAGAGCAGGAAATGCACCCCTCACTAGTGTCGTAGCCGTGTTGCATGATCACGTAAAAGCGACAACCGGAATTACCGAAAACATGGTAAACAAAGTGAGTCGTATCGTTGAATCCTATTCGGGAATACGAGTCGCAGCCAATAAACCTATTATTGGAGAATCCGTATTTACTCAATGTGCGGGAGTTCATGCCGACGGAGATAATAAGAACAATCTTTATTACAATGATTTATTACCCGAACGATTCGGGAGGAAACGCGAATATGCACTTGGCAAGACTTCCGGGAGAGCTAATATCCGTAAAAATCTCGAATCGCTAGGTATAGAACTCGATGACGAATCCATCAAAAGAGTAACTCAGAGAGTGGTCGAGTTAAGTGATAAGAAAGAAATGGTTACCCCAGAAGATCTTCCCTATATCATTTCAGACGTATTAAAACACGAAACCATAGCTCAGCACGTCAAGGTAATAAATTATACTTTAAACCTTTCTCAGGGATTAAAGCCAGTAGCAATCATTGCCATCGAAGTAAACGGAAAAACATACGAAGGAGCGTCTACCGGCGACGGACAATACGACGCATTCGTAAAAGCCATACGGAAGATATACAAAGAACAACTCGGACGAACGTTCCCGTCGTTGACAAACTATACAGTAAACATACCTCCCGGCGGACACACCGATGCATTGGTACAAACCGTTATCTCATGGGATTATAATGGAAATATTTTGAAAACACAGGGATTGGACGCCGACCAAATGGAAGCCGCCATACAAGCCACAATCAAAATGCTTAACTTAATAGAAGATAAAGAGCTGAATATACAAAACAATTAAATAGAAAGAATATGAAATTACATATCGCAGTATTGCCCGGCGACGGAATTGGACCAGAAGTCGTGGAACAGGCTTTGAACGTAACGAAAGCCGTTTGTGAAAAATTCGGACATTCTCTGGAATATCAAACAGCCCCGGTAGGAGCTTGTGCCATAGAAGAAACCGGATTGCCCTACCCCGACTCTACACATGAATTATGTATGCGCTCCGATGCCGTTTTGTTTGGAGCCATAGGTTCGCCCCAATACGACAATAACCCCAATGCTACCGTACGCCCTGAACAAGGATTACTTGCCATGCGGAAAAAGCTCGGACTATTCGCAAATATTCGTCCCATAACCACCTTTCCCGGATTGATTCATAAATCTCCCCTCCGTTCCGACATTATCGACGGTGCAGACTTTATGTGTATCCGAGAATTAACGGGAGGACTATATTTCGGGCGACCGCAAGGCCGTAGTGAAGACGGGAACATAGCCTATGATACCTGTATATACAGTCGGGAAGAAATTGTACGAATTGTCCAATTGGCATACGAATACGCCATGAAACGGCGTAAAAAAGTTACGATGGTCGATAAAGCGAATATATTGGCGACCTCCCGACTATGGAGAGAAATCACGCAAAAAATAGCATCGGAGTATCCAGAAGTCGAAACCGAATTTTTATTCGTCGATAACGCTGCCATGCGCATGATTCAATGTCCCAAAAGTTTCGATGTCGTCGTTACCGAAAATATGTTTGGCGATATACTCACCGACGAAGGTTCCGTTATCACAGGTTCCTTAGGTATGCTGCCATCGGCATCGATTGGCCTGCATACTTCTGTATTCGAACCTATACACGGTTCCTATCCTCAGGCAGCGGGGAAAAATATAGCTAACCCATTGGCGACCATATTGTCGGCGGCTATGATGTTCGAATATGCATTTGGGTTGAAAGAAGAAGCCTTATCGATTCAAACGGCTGTATCCGAATCGATGAATGCCGGAATCGTGACCGAAGACATCGCCGGCACAAGTACGAAATCCTACCATACCGACGACGTAGGCGAATGGATTGTCGAATGGATAAAAAGCCACTGATCAAAGCAATAATAAAGCGGATAGTAAATTTTGAATACTATCCGCTTTTTTGCTACTTCCTTATCTAATTATCTATTGAGCCGAACCAGAAAATACGACAATTCTATTCCAATTATTATTTTTCGGATATAATTGAGAATCACTACCATTAGCAATAATCTGTATTCGTTTTCTATCTATATTGTATTTCTCGGTCAATAATTTGACAACAGACTCTGCACGACGCTGGCTCAATTGTTTATTATACTCGGGTGTTCCGGTTGCTTTATCGGCATACCCTATTACCGAGATATTACAAGAAGGATTGCTTTTCATCCATTGTGCTATGTTATAAACATTTACCATTTCTTCATTAGAAACAACAGCGCTATTGATCGTAAAGCGTACTACACCCGTCAACTCTTGGCTACAAGCAGCTGGCTCTATTACAGTTACCTCCTCGACAACCGCTTCTGGACATGGAGGACATTCCACAACTCTTGACTCACATTCGTTCAATTGAGCCCTCAATGCATTAACCCTATTATTCAAATCGCCGATAACCATTTGATCGGCATAAGCATCGTATGCCTTAAATCGGTCTTTGCCGAATTTAATAGAAAAACCTCCGATTGCCGAAATAACACTTTCGACTTCTGTTCCTTCAACAATTCCATTAAAATGATCGCCAATTAAATTACCTCGTCCCTCCAAGAAGAAATCGACATAATGCGACAATCTGAAATTCAACTTAATACCGGCTGTTATAGGGAAAGCATACGTTTTATTATTATATGGAGTATTATGGAATGAATAAATACCACCGGCTCCGGCAAAAGGTATGATAGAAAATACACGATCCTCGTTATAACCGTGGAAAGTATTAAACATATTCCACATGATATCGCCGTAAACCGCAGCATAACGCATATGTGTCATCACTCCTTCGGCAAGCGGCCAATTGGTATGTAAAGCACCTCCCATCGCAGATAACCGGAATCCCAAATACGGGCTGATCCATTTACCGATAGCAAAGTCCATAGCCAGCGTATATTGAGCATCTCCTACATGTTCGGTCAAAAAAGTTTGACCTCCGGCTCCTATCGAAATAAACCAGTTATTTTTATGACTATCAGAATAATACCGAGGCTTGGTAGGTACAACCTCTGTTACCGAAACATCTTCTTCAACAATAATCGCTTGAGCTCCTGCCGATTCGGAATAACAGAAAAGCGAAGTTGTAGCTATGGCTACCGCTAAATAAAAGAAATTTGTTTTCATTTTAATTTGTTTTAGTTATACAATTTTGCAATTACATTTCAAAAAACAGGAGCATAAGTCAAACGCTATTATCCGTTTTTGTAAATTAAAACAAACAGATAAAAGAATGTGTTCACCAACCGTCGAAAAAAGAGATAGTAAAATTCTATATTATTTAGGCTATATAAGCTTCTTATAAAAAATGAAAACAGGTTATACCGGTTGGTAATAAATTATTAAATTTGCACATACCGATGAATGCGAAACTTTTACCCATCGAATAACAGAGGTAATATTTATGAAACGAAATAAAAAAAATTCTGATTTTTTCTCGAAAAAACGCTCCAAATACAAACTTACATTTTTCAACGAAAGCTCTCTTGAAGATGTATGGACTATTTGTTTTTCCCGATTTGGAGCCATAATGACCGCCATTCTTCTCATTGGTCTGATTGTCGTAGCTATACTCTCTGTAATCGTAGGTACACCTGTAAAAAATTTATTACCCGGATATTTGAAAACAGAAGAACGAATCGAAATGGTTGATAAAATCCTTAGAGTCGATTCTTTGGCAGCAGAAGTACAGCGTCGCGACGCATATATAAAAAATCTTGCTTCCATACTTACCGGTGAAATAAAAATAGATTCTATCGGACAACAAGCCGACAGTCTGCTTTCCACAACGACAGATACTCTTCTACCGGAATCCAAACTGATGGCAAACTATATCAAGCAATACGAACAAGAAGAAAAATACACGCTAAATGTTTTTACCCCGACTACTCCTATCGACGGAAAACTGTTTTACCCGCCGCTAAAAGGCAAAATAATCAAAGCCTATAACCCCAAAGAAGGACATTTCGGTATCGACATACAGTGCCCCAGAAATACAGCTGTTTCTGCCGTCCTCGATGGCACGATTGTTTCCGCCGGTTATACAATCGATTACGGATATGTCGTATATATACAGCACAGCAATAATTACCTGTCGGTCTATAAATATAATTCGGGGATTCTTAAAAACATAGGAGATAAAGTATCGGGAGGTGAAAAAATAGCCGTGACCGGGTGGGAAGATGGTAAATCCTCAAAACAATCGTGTGTGGCCGAATTTCAATTGTGGCACATGGGGCAGTCGTTAGACCCGGAAAAATATATCACTTTCTAATCCCGATTCATTAAAGATACACTTTATTTTATACCTTTGTAAAGTTAAAATTGAGATTTGACCTCTTAAACCGAATGAAAAAGCAATTAGCAATATTAGGCTCTACCGGATCGATTGGAACTCAAACATTAGAAGTTGTCGCCGAATATCCCGACTTGTTCGAGGTATACACATTAACAGCGAATAATAACGTCGACTTGCTGATAGAACAGGCCAAACATTTTAATCCCGATTCGGTAGTAATAGCCAACGAAGCTCATTATAACAAGCTGAAAGAAGCTCTGAAAGATTTCCCCATAAAAATATATGCGGGAGAAAATGCCATTTCTGAAATCGTAGAGGCAGCACCCATCGATATAGTAGTCACGGCAATGGTAGGATATTCGGGGTTAAAACCCACTATACGAGCCATCGAAGCCCATAAGACCATTGCTTTGGCCAATAAAGAAACATTGGTAGTTGCCGGAGATCTCATCAAACGTCTTGCTATTGAATACCGGACACCTATTATTCCTGTCGATTCGGAGCACTCTGCTATTTTCCAGTGCTTAGTTGGCGAAGGAGATAATCCTATCGAGAAAATCATTTTAACGGCATCCGGAGGACCATTCCGAAAATTCACGGCAGAACAGATGGCGCATGTTACCAAAAGCGATGCTTTAAAACACCCCAAGTGGCACATGGGACATAAAATTACCATAGACTCTGCAACGCTTATGAACAAAGGCTTTGAAATGATCGAAGCCAAATGGCTGTTCGACGTATCCCCTCAAAACATAGAAATCGCCGTACACCCGCAATCTGTCATACACTCTATGGTTCAATTCAAAGACGGATCTGTTAAAGCCCAACTGGGAACCCAAGATATGAGACTCCCCATTCGATACGCCTTGTCCTACCCTGCTCGTTTGGAAAGCTCGGCTCCGAAATTGACACTCGAACAATACTCCGAACTCACATTCGAGTATCCCGATTTCGAACGATTCCCTTTGTTACGATATGCATTTGACGCTGTCTCAACAGGTGGGAATATGCCCTGCATTATGAATGCGGCCAACGAAATAGCCGTAGCCGGTTTCCTTAACGACACGATCGCCTATCCCGATATTGCCCGTATTGTTTCTGAAACGATGGAGCACATAGAATTCATCGACTCCCCCGAATATGAGGATTACGTCCACACAAACAAATTAGCCCGCAATTATGCGACCGAACTTGTTAAATCATATCAATAAAAAATAGCATTATTAATGGAAACATTCTTAATAAAAACAGTACAACTACTATTAAGCCTCTCCATATTAGTTATTTTCCACGAATTCGGACATTTTATATTCGCCCGAATGTTCAAGGTTCGGGTTGAAAAATTCTATCTGTTTTTCGATCCGTGGTTTTCTCTTTTCAAATTCAAACCTAAAAATAGCTATACCGAATATGGAATCGGCTGGTTACCGTTCGGAGGATATGTGAAGATTTCGGGAATGATCGACGAATCGATGGACAGAGAACAAATGAGCCAGCCGCCCAAACCGTGGGAATTTCGGTCGAAACCGGCATGGCAAAGGCTCCTAATTATGGTGGCAGGCGTTGTATTTAATTTCATTTTGGCCGTCTTCATCTATTCGATGATCGTCTACACATGGGGAACATCTTATATACCGTTCAAAAACGCTTACGCTGGCATGGAATACTGTGAGTCGGCAAGAAACATAGGATTCCAAAACGGAGATATTCCACTCTCGGCCGACGGTGTCGATTTGAATTACATGTCGAGCGAGACCCTTCAAAAAATAGTAGACGCCAAAGAGGTGAAAGTTTTGCGAGATAACGATACAGTAACCATCGAAATCCCCAAAAACTTTATGTTGCGATTGATCGATAAAGAAGAACTGTTCGCATTATACCGTATTCCTTCTGTCGTTTTCGAAGCCTCCCCCAACACCGGAGCAGCACGAGCCGGTCTGCAAAAGGGAGACCATATAGAATTGATCGATGGAGAAAAGGCATCATCGCTAAATGAAATGCACAAAATACTGGAATCCAAACCTAACACCAGCGTGTCGGTTGTCTACTCCCGAGGCTCAGAAGTGAAAACGACAGAAATCATGACAGATTCTTTGGGACGATTAGGCATAGCCATTGCTCCTTTGAGCGATAGTTATGCAATAGTCACAGAACATTATGGATTCTGGGAATCTTTTCCCAAAGGAATAGAATTGGGAGTGGACAAATTGAAAAGCTACGTGAGTAGTATGAAATATGTATTCACCAAAGAAGGAGCTCAAAGTTTAGGCGGATTTGGAGCTATCGGAAGTATATTCCCGGCAACATGGGACTGGGAGGCTTTTTGGAGCATGACGGCATTTCTCTCGGTCATATTAGCCTTCATGAATATTTTACCTATTCCTGCTCTTGACGGAGGACATGTCTTATTCCTATTATACGAAGTGATTACAAGAAGGAAACCAAACGATAAATTTATGGAATACGCACAAATGGGAGGTATGCTCTTCCTATTTGCATTATTGATTTATGCTAATGGAAACGATATATTCCGATTTTTCTTTAAGTAACAGACTATGGACTACATTAAAATAACATTAAAACCGGGGAAAGAAGACTCGTTCCACAGATTCCACCCATGGGTATTCTCAGGAGCGATATATCGCTTTGAGAAACAACCGGAAGAAGGAGATATCGTCGAGGTAACAGACCATCAAGGAAATTTTATCGGTATAGGCCAATACCAAATCGGTAGTATTGCCGTTCGTATATTGACTTTTAAACAGGAAGAAATAAACGAGCAATTCTACTTCAAAAGATTGCAAGAGGCATATAATGTGCGATTAAGTCTTGGTCTCCTTAACGGAGAGTATAACAATACCTGCCGATTGGTGCATGGAGAAGGAGACAATTTACCGGGGCTTATCATCGACTTATATAATAAAACGGCTGTCATGCAAGCTCATACACCGGGCATGCATTACGCCCGTCATCAAATAGCCCAAGCGTTGAAATCGGTTTTGGGAAATGCGATAGACAACATCTACTACAAATCGGAAACTACTCTCCCCTATAAAGCAGAACTTGATGCAGAAAACGAATATCTGTTGGGGGGCGACGCTCCTAACATCGCCACGGAAAACGGACTGAAATTTTATGTCGATTGGGTTCGTGGGCAAAAGACCGGGTTCTTCGTCGACCAACGGGAAAACCGGGCCTTGCTCGAACGCTACGCTCACGGACGATCGGTTTTAAACATGTTCTGCTATACCGGTGGTTTCTCTTTTTACGCCATGCGGGGTAATGCCAAATTGGTACATTCGGTCGACAGCTCTTCGAAAGCTATCGATCTGACCTGCAAAAATGTAGAGTTGAACTTTCCCGGAGATAACAGGCATCAAGCATTTGCCGAAGATGCGTTCAAATTTTTGGATACTATGGGAGATCAATATGATTTAATTATTCTCGATCCGCCGGCATTTGCAAAACATAAAAAAGTATTGAATAATGCTTTGCAAGGTTATCGAAAACTGAATGCAAAAGCATTCGAAAAAATTCGTCCGGGAGGAATATTATTCACATTCTCTTGTTCGCAAGTAGTAAGTAAAGAAAATTTCAGATTGGCTGTTTTCAGTGCCGCAGCACAATCGGGACGCAATGTCCGCATTTTACACCAACTGACTCAACCCGCCGACCACCCGGTTAATATCTATCACCCAGAAGGTGAATACTTGAAAGGGTTAGTCTTGTATGTAGAATAAACCAAATTTCAAAAAATCACGTTATATGAAAAAAATTGTTTGTACAATGGCTTCATTGCTTATCTTAGCATCTTGTGCTACCAAACAGGAAAAAGACGACTTCGATTACACCGTAGAATCGTTTGCCGATCTTGAAATCCTGCGTTACAAAGTTCCCGGATTCGAGGAATTATCTTTAAAACAAAAAGAATTGGTTTATTACCTCTCCGAAGCTGCGGCATACGGCCGGGATATACTTTATGACCAAAACGGAAAATGGAACTTGGCCATTCGCCGCACTCTCGAAGCAATCTATCAAAACTATACCGGAGACCGCGAAAGTCAGGATTTCAAAAATTTTGAAGTTTATCTGAAACGGGTGTGGTTTTCAAATGGAATTCACCATCACTACGGCTGTGACAAATTTGTTCCCGAGTTTTCACAAGAATTTTTTACCGAAGCTGTTAAATCGCTCGACCCTAAAACACTTCCTCTAACTACTGGTGCAAGTGTAGACGATCTACTCAATACATTGACTCCTGTTATTTTCGATCCCTCGGTCATGCCCAAACGAGTAAATCAAGCTGCCGGTGAAGACCTCATCGTCACCTCGGCATGCAATTATTACGATGGTGTGACTCAGGCCGAGGCAGAAGCGTTTTACAACAAAATGAAAAATCCCAAAGACGAAACTCCTATCTCATACGGACTGAATAGCCGTTTAGTAAAACGTGACGGAAAAATCGTAGAAGAAACCTATAAAGTGGGCGGACTCTATACCGAAGCTATCGAGAAGATTGTATATTGGCTCGAAAAAGCTGCCGGCGTAGCAGAAAACGAACAACAGAAAGAAGTCATCGAGAAACTCATCGATTATTACCAAACCGGTGATTTGAAACAATTCGACGAATATGCCATTCTCTGGGTAAAAGATCTCGATTCCCAAGTAGATTTTGTCAACGGTTTTACCGAAACTTACGGCGATCCATTGGGCATGAAAGCGAGCTGGGAATCTATCGTCAACTTTAAAAATCTCGAAGCATCGGAACGGACTCATACGATCAGCGATAATGCTCAATGGTTCGAAGACAATTCTCCGGTGGATTCTCGATTCAAAAAAGATAAAGTAAAAGGTGTTTCAGCCAAAGTAATCACAGCGGCAATGTTAGCCGGAGACTGTTACCCCTCCACCCCCATAGGTATCAATTTACCCAACTCTAATTGGATTCGCCACATTCACGGATCAAAATCGGTAACGATCGAAAACATTACCGAGGCTTACGAGAAAGCCGCGCAAGGTAACGGATTCAACGATGAGTTCGTATGGAGCGATACCGAACGGAATTTGATGAATAACTACCTCTTCCAAGCCGACAACCTTCACACCGATTTACACGAATGCTTGGGACATGGCTCCGGTAAATTGTTACCCGGTGTAGATCCCGATGCATTAAAAGCATATAGCTCCACATTGGAAGAAACTCGTGCCGACTTGTTCGCTCTATATTATATGGCCGATCCCAAAATATTGGAATTAGGTCTTCTTCCTTCGGAAGATGCTTACAAAGCAGCTTATTACAAATATATGATGAACGGACTCATGACTCAGCTCACCCGCATAGAACCGGGAAAAAACATAGAAGAATCTCACATGCGTAATCGCCAATTAATCGCCCGTTGGGCCTACGAACATGGTAAAGCCGACAATGTCGTAGAATTTGCCAAACGTGACGGAAAAACTTACGTTGTCATCAATGATTATGAAAAACTACGGAGTTTGTTCGGTAAATTACTGGCCGAAGTACAACGGATAAAATCGGAGGGTGATTACGAAAGCGGTAAAAATTTAGTCGAGGAGTATGGAGTAATTGTCGACCAAGATTTGCACAATGAGGTATTGGCTCGATATGAAAACCTACACATAGCTCCGTACAAAGGATTTGTAAATCCGGTCTATACACCTGTCACCGACGAGAACGGAAATATAACCGACATACAAATCTCCTATAACGAAGGATATGCCGAGCAAATGTTGAGATACTCCAAAGACTATTCTCCTCTGCCTATCTATACGTCTATACCCGTTGTTTGTAAATAATCGATACAACGATACTACCCTCACCCCGATATATGCCAGATATATCGGGGTGCTCTTTTTCTACAAAACATCTTTACTCGCTTATTTTTAATTTGTATCTTGCAACAAATTTCGATTACACATCATGCAACAAAAAATCAAAGACATAAAACTTAAATTCAGACAGGCAATGAACGGGATCGTTTCTCAAAACATGAGAAATCTCGGAGCCAACTACAAAATAAACTTTGGACTAACATTACCCCTGTTAAAAAAAATAGCCGAAGAGATACCGGCGGATGCTCAACTGGCAAATGCTTTGTGGAACGATACCGCCGTGCGTGAATCGATGATGCTGGCGCCTATGCTCTACCCCTCAGATGAATTTAACGAAGATGAAGCAGAAAAGTGGGTCACGAATATGCCCAATATCGAAATTGCCGATATATGCTGTAAAAGCCTGTTCCGCCGACTCCGATTCGCACCTCGAAAAGCACTGTCATGGAGTCTCTCCGACAAGATGATACGACAGTATACCGGATTGCAGTTAGCGACAGCTTGGCTTATCGACCACCACGAAATAAACGACATTTCGATATTCGAGCAGATAGCCGATATCGCACTAAAAAAAGTGGCAGACCCAAATGTCAATTTAGCTTTTCCTGCCGTCAATTATCTCAAACAAGCCATGCATCATGACAAACTTTCTGTCTATATTCTGTCGTATTTAAAAAACTCATTCGAGAACAATGAGTTATACAGTAACTTATTCGATGAATTAAACCAAGAAAAGGAACTGTTCAAAGAATTTTCGAGATACGATTCAAACTGAATTTGTTTTGCTTGTAATACAAAAATAGCTAAATTTGTAACATAGGTTGTTTACCATGCCAGAAGAAAAATCAAAAGAAACTGTAAAACAGTTGTTTATACAATTTTTAGAATCCCGGAATTTACGAAAAACCCCGGAACGGTTTGCTATATTGGAGAAAATATACACGACAACTCAACACTTCGATGTAGAAACTCTATATGAAGCTATGATCCAAAATGGATACAGAGTAAGCAAAGCCACGGTCTATAACACGATAGATCTGTTACTCGAAGCCAACTTAGTGCGCAAACACCAATTCGGGAGTAATCTGGCACAGTATGAACGAGTATATAATGCCAACCATCATCATCTCATCTGTATGAAATGTGGTAAAGTCAGGGAAGTAAAAGATTTGGATTTGATGTCCAATTTGAATACTCGCAAATTCAATAAATTCAATACATCGTACTATACCCTATATGTCTATGGCATTTGTAGCCGATGTAGCAACAAAAACAAAAAAGATAAAATCGAAAAGAAATAAACCGAATTAAAGTTTACATAACACTCAAATTATGAAAGTCGATGTTCTCTTAGGATTGCAATGGGGCGACGAAGGTAAAGGTAAAGTCGTTGATGTATTGACACCCAATTATGATATAATCACTCGCTTTCAGGGAGGCCCCAATGCCGGCCATACACTGGAATTCAAAGGCGAAAAATATGTTTTGCGCTCTATTCCTTCGGGTATTTTTCAAGGAGGGAAAATAAATATCATCGGGAATGGCGTAGTTTTGGATCCTATTCTGTTCAAAGAAGAAGCCGAAAGTTTAGCCGAAAGCGGACACGATCTCACTCAATGCCTCTACATTTCAAAAAAAGCTCACCTGATTTTACCCACACACCGAATTCTCGATGCGGCTTATGAAGCTGCGAAAGGAAGCTCCAAAATCGGGACCACAGGAAAAGGTATCGGACCTACCTATTCCGATAAAATCAGTAGAAACGGTGTTCGCGTAGGCGACATATTCCTCGATTTCAAAAAAATATATACCACGGCAAAAACTAAACACGAAAATATTCTTCGCTCTCTTAATTACGATTACAACATAGACGAGTTGGAACCCAAATGGTTCGAAGCTATCGAATACTTGAAAAGATTTAAAATCATCGACAGCGAACACGTTATCAATCATTACCTGAAAGAAGGAAAATCTATTCTCGCCGAAGGAGCGCAAGGAACGATGCTCGATGTCGATTTCGGTTCTTACCCATTCGTCACGTCATCAAATACCGTATGTGCCGGGGCATGTACCGGATTGGGCGTTGCTCCTAGTAAAATCGGAGAAGTGTATGGTATATTCAAGGCCTATTGTACCCGGGTAGGAAGCGGCCCCTTTCCAACCGAACTATTCGACGAAACCGGAAAGAAAATACGAGACCTCGGCCATGAATACGGCGCCGTGACAGGACGGGAACGACGCTGTGGCTGGATTGATTTGGTAGCCTTGAAATATGCGATTATGATAGATGGAGTAACCAAACTAATCATGATGAAAAGCGATGTTCTCGATTCTTTCGAAACCATTAAGGCTTGTGTCGCTTATCGGATAAATGGAAAAGAAACTACTGAATTCCCCTACTCCATTGAAGAAAATATTGAACCGGTTTATGTAGAACTTCCGGGCTGGAAAACCGATATGACTAAGATTCACACAGAAAAAGAATTTCCCCAGAAGTTCAATGATTATATCGCATTTTTGGAAAAAGAATTACAAGTACCTATCCAAATTGTATCGGTGGGACCGGATCGTGAACAAACGATTATCCTATCCAATAAATAATAATTAACCTAACCTCTATCTACTATGGCTAAGATTAAACCATTCAAGGGAATACGTCCTCCGAAAGATTTCGTCGAGCAGGTGGCCTCACGGCCTTATGATGTTCTCAATTCAGAAGAAGCGCGCCAAGAAGCCGATGGTAATGAAAAGTCGCTCTACCATATTATTAAACCTGAGATCGATTTCGTTTCCGGTACGGACGAACATAGTCCAGAAGTTTATCAAAAAGCGGTAGAGAACTTTAATATGTTCCAAGAGAAAGGTTGGTTGGTACAAGATAACAAAGAACATTATTACATCTACGCTCAAACCATGAACGGACATACTCAATATGGATTGGTCGTAGGTGCATGCGTCGAAGACTATATGTCGGGAGCAATTAAAAAGCACGAACTTACTCGGCGAGATAAAGAGGAAGACCGTATGAAACATGTGCGTATCAATAATGCCAACATCGAACCGGTATTCTTCGCTTATCCTGATAATACAGAACTCGATGCAATCATCAAACAAGAAACTTCTGTTTCTCCTGAATATGATTTTGTAGCTCCCGATGGATTCGGACACCATTTTTGGGTAATCGACAACGATAAAACGATAGCTCGAATTACAGAACTATTTGCACAAATTCCCAGTTTATATATTGCTGACGGACATCACCGAACGGCTGCGGCCGCCCTAGTAGGGAATGAAAAAGCCCAGCAAAATCCCAATCATCGCGGTGACGAAGAATACAATTACTTCTTAGCTGTCTGCTTTCCGGCATCTCAATTACAGATTATCGATTATAACCGAGTTGTAAAAGACCTGAACGGACTTACCCCTCATGAATTTCTTGAAAAACTAAAAGAAAATTTCATTGTCGAAGAAAAAGGAGTGCAAATATATAAACCGAAAAAGTTACATAATTTCTCTCTATATATAGATGGAAAATGGTACTCCTTAACGGCAAAAGAAGGCACATACGACGATAACGATCCCATAGGGATACTCGATGTAACTATATCTTCCGACCTAATTCTCAGGGATATTTTGGGTATAAAAGATTTACGTTCGGACAAACGAATCGATTTCGTCGGAGGAATCCGGGGACTCGAAGAATTGCAACACCGAGTCGACAGCGGTGAAATGAAAATGGCTTTGGCTCTATATCCGGTATCGATGAAACAACTGATGGACATAGCGGATACGGGTAACATAATGCCACCCAAAACAACATGGTTCGAACCTAAATTAAGATCTGGGCTGATTATTCATAAATTGGAGTGAGAAGACTGGTCTATTCCCACACTTAGCGGTTCTTTGATATAATATTATTTAACAAAGAACTGCTATATTATTTTTTATCTCATGCAGCAAAAAAGGGTTTGATTACATCTATTTAATGTAGAAGTAACTCAGGCCGAGTAAATCGGTATGAATGAAAAAGAGCTGATAGAAGCTTGTAAAAACAACGACGTTCGAGCGCAGAAGTTACTTTACGAAACTTTTGCTCGCAAAATGATGTCGGTTTGTTTGCGTTATGCCGATAATCGAGAAATGGCAGAAGACTTTTTGCAAGACGGATTTATCAAAGTTTTTTCTTCCATACGGAGTTACAGTTACGAAGGTTCTTTTGAAGGATGGATGCGGCGTATTTTTGTCAATACGGCATTAGAGGCTTTACGCAAAAACGATCTGTTAAGAAACGGAGTCGAGTTAGATGCATTAGAACCACAGCAAGAGGCCGACTACTCTGCCGTAGAAAAAATCTCGGCCGATGAATTGATGGAACTCATCGCGCAACTACCTCCGGGCTTTCGGACGGTTTTCAATATGTTTGCTATCGAAGGCTATTCACATAGAGAAATAGCTGAGACTTTAAACATCAATGAAAGTACTTCGAGATCGCAGTATACACGGGCAAAAAGATTGCTGCAAAAATGGATTAAAGAATTAAAATAAACAGGTATAGATAACAATCTATTAATGATAGACGATCAGAATTTCGAAAAAGCAATACGTACCAAACTGGTACAACATGAATCCGATGTTCCGGATGCCATGTGGTCGGGTATTGAGTCGAGATTGCCTAAAAGAGTACCCAATAAAGTACCTCTCTATCGTCGTATCATGTGGTATTCGGCCGCTGCAATCGTTATGGGTGTTATCGTTACGGTGGCTTTATGGCAATATCCAGATAAAGAAATATCTGTACCTCTCGCTGTTAATGAGGATTACACAGCTCCCACAATAACACAACCTTCTATTTCAAATCTTCATTCAAGTATTGAATCTCCTTCGGTAGAGACACCCAAATTTTTACCGGTTTCATCGCATCAGTCTCAGAGTCAAACAAAGCAAGAAACTCAAACAGACTCAAAAATTGAAATCGTCGAAACGAATAAAATGAATGAATCCCAAGTAGAAAACAGATCTAACAATACAAAATCAGAACAATACGATTCACAATCCTATCGGAAAAAGTTAGAAGATTTCGAAAATGACGGCAAAAAACTGAAAGAGGCCGATCTTGCAATTACCGAACCGATGAAAAAGAGTAAAAGCAATGGTCTAAAATTCGGACTTATGGCATCCAATGCGACCTCTGGAAACAGTAAGAATCCGGCAAAAGCTATTCGCACGAGAAATCCGCTAATGATGATGTCGGCAAGAAGGAATCCAGTTTATGAATTTGACCACAAGATGCCATTATCTGTGGGAGCCACAGTTTCCAAAAGTTTGGCAAAAAATTGGGAGTTAGAATCAGGTATAATATACACTTATTTATACTCCAAATATCATTCAACCAACGGAAACGGTAGTCAAGAATTACATTATTTAGGTATTCCCATAGATATTATATATCGATTTGCCCGAGTGAAACGAGCATCTTTTTATGCTTCTGCGGGAGGAAAGGTTGATTTTTACCTTACCGGACAGCAGAAAGACGAAGGACACGACGAAGGAATTTCCGGGTCTGGGTATAAAAAGCTCGAACATGAAAATGTACAATTCTCTGTACAGGCCAAATTAGGAGCGGCTCTCACACTGTATAAGCAAACGGAACTTTATTTGGAGCCTCATATCGCATATTATATCGAGAATAATTCGAGTATACACAATATATGGAAAGATAAACCTTTCAACTTTGGATTAACGTTGGGAATAAGAACTGGCTTTTAAACGAACAACATTTATAAACTAAGAACAAAAAAATAATGAACACATTGAAACTTGTATCTATTCTAATTTTGCTCTGTGGCGTTTTATCATTTTCCGGCTGTTTAGGTGACGGCGGAAATACCTTATCTGTATACTCTACGGGCAGTATCTATAAAACTTCGACAGGAACTTCCTATATGTTTATAGACCGAGCCGGTATATCTGCGACAAGCGCAGAATTACAAGGTGAAAGGTTAGAAGTAGGCGACAGAATATTAGCTACCACGACCATCGATTTCGATAATCAAGGAACCCAATTGGCGCAAGGTATATACAATGCCACGATTGCAGGGGTACATAAATTCGATTGTAAAGACTATATATTCGATAATTCTATATCCTCTTTCGCTAGTGACACATTGCCCACACTATATGGTGTAGAACCTTTCCTAAGCTATCGCAAAGACGACACGATATTGACTTTTGCATATGTCAAACATGATGTAGAAAACGGTGATCCGAGTTCTTTGAAGCTAGTCCAACCTAAATTATACAATCCAGAAGCTAAAACAGATACACTCTTTCTCATATATGAAAAAGGGAATATCAAAGATAGCAAAAGCTCGGACTATATTTCTTTCAAATTACCTCAATATCCGAGTGACACAGATATTAACGTCGTTGTAAGATACAATGCAGAAAGTTCCAATTTATCGACCAATAACGGCGACGGAACCAGTAAACTATTTTCTATAACATATAACAGACCTTCGACACTAAACTAATTCTATAAAGAACTTTTATTTTTGATGTTTATAATTTCAGACGGGGTGTCCGTGAGGATACCTCTTTCTTTTTATAAAAATGGAAGCATTTCTATCGATTTCACCCATTGCAATAATTACAAAAGAATATTATCTTTGTTTCCTTATAATACTCATAAAAAACGATGAAAAAACTTTTTTTCTTTGCTATCGCCCTGCTATGGACAGGGTTCAGCTCTTTCTCGAAAACTCTTCCTTTGCAAGGAGAGTTTATAAATCCCTTGCACCGATACATTCAATACATAGGCCGTATCAGTCATAAAACTCCGGATGCTATTCGTTTCAATTATCCCGGAGTTCAAATACGAGCTTCATTCCGGGGTACATCTCTAAAAATGTATGCCAAGCCCATGAGTGGATTTTTCATGGTAAGGATAGACAACGCTGCCCCTTTCAAAATTTCATTCAATTCCCCCTCCGACTCGATCATTACCCTTGCCTCTGCACTAAACGATACGGTTCATACCGTAACTATCATGAATGTAATAGAGGCTTTCCATCGTCAACCGGAATTCAAAGGCTTTTTGCTTGACAAAGGAAAAAACTTGGTATTCCCGCCCAATCTTCCACAACGCAAAATCGAATTTATCGGTAATTCCATCACATGCGGATATGGAATAGAGAGTGTTAAAGCCTCCGATCCCTTTACCGAAGAAACGGAAAATCACTATTACACCTACGCCGCAATCACCGCCCGAAACCTCCATGCCCAACATTTTGCGACAGCTCGCAGTGGAATAGGTATCTACCGAAATTATAACGGGCCACGTGAAGGCAGTCCAGACTGTATGCCTGCCATGTATAATCAAACTCTTTTCAATGATTCCTCCGAAATTTGGGACTTCTCCCGATATATCCCAGACGTCGTATGCATAAACCTCGGTACAAACGATACCAGCACGCCCGGTTATGATACGGATCGTTTGTATAATGCCTATCTCGCTTTCCATAAAACAGTACGCAATAATTATCCAAAAGCCAAAATCGTGTGGCTTACAGGCTGTATGCTTCATGGCGAGTCGTTGTCTCTGGTTAAAAATACGCTCGACCGACTCACCGATACACTTCACAAAGCCGGAGACCTCGAAGTATATCGTTTCGATATGACTCCCCAAACCGGAGAATTAGGATACGGAGCAAGCTGGCATCCCAGCCTTTTACAACAACAACGAATGGCTGACGAACTGACCCCATTTCTCCGTAAGTTAATGAGCTGGACAGACTAACCATCTTCAACAAAAAACATTACGGAAAGCGGGCTTAAAATAAATTCGTTTTATTTTGAGCCAAGCCATATTCTGTAAAAGTCAAATATAAAAAAGCCCAGAAAGGACTCAATCTTTCTGGGTTTTTTTATATGTTGGGTAGAACTATCTTAACGAAACAAATCCGTGTGGTCTGCGATATACCAATCGTACATCTTTTGTACCCCCTCCTCTATCTCGATTTTATGATGCCACCCCAAAGCATGTAGTTTGGAAACATCGGTCAATTTACGCATGGTCCCGTCCGGTTTATCGGCATTGAACCGAATCTCTCCTTCATAACCGACAATTTCCCGTATTCGATGAGCCAAAGCAGCTATGGTTATTTCTTTACCTGTTCCGATATTGATATGGCAATTCCTTACTTCCGGGTTATCACCTTTCACATCAGAGAAATCGACATGTTCGAGAATATATACCGAAGCATCGGCCATCTCCTCGCTCCACAAAAACTCACGTAACGGTTTCCCGGTCCCCCACAATTCCACATAATCGGGATAAATACCATACTTACTCAACACCGTGAGAATAGCTCCTGTTGTGGCGGTTCCGTCGATACCCTCCACTGGCCGCAACGATAAATCTTTACGAACAGCGCCCCAATCGTCCATCATTAAACATTTTCCCAAATGTATTTTACGAATCATAGCAGGCAACACATGGCTTCTCTCCAAATGGAAATTATCGTTAGGGCCATAGAGGTTAGTAGGCATTACAGCAATATAGTTGGTTCCATATTGCAAATTAAAACTTTCACACATTTTCAAACCGGCAATCTTGGCAATCGCATACGGTTCGTTCGTATATTCCAACGGAGAAGTTAACAATGCCTCCTCTTTCATCGGCTGTCGAGCATCACGCGGATAAATGCAAGTACTGCCCAAGAACAACAATTTCTTTACTCCATGTCTGAAACTTTCACCGATGACATTCTGCTGTATTTGCAAGTTTTGATAAATAAAATCTGCCCGATAGATACTGTTTGCCATAATCCCCCCCACATGAGCGGCCGCCAAAATCACATACTCCGGTTGCTCTTCGTCAAAAAAACTCTTCACAGCAACCCCGTCGAGCAAATCCAACTCTTTATGAGAACGCCCTATCAAATGGGTGTAACCCTTTTCCTGCAAATTCTTCCAAATAGCCGATCCCACCAATCCATGATGCCCGGCTACATATATTTTGGCACTCTTTTCCATACCGATTCTTTTCTTATTTAACAATACCCTTTTCCAGATATTCAGCCAAGTTCATGCGAATCTCGTCTCCGGCTCTCTCGACCGCCACTTTCGCCATGTCGGCATCGACCATAATCTTCACCAATTCTTCAAAAGAGGTCTTCATGGGATTCCACCCCAACTCTTTCCTCGCTTTCGTCGGGTCCCCCCACAAATTCACCACATCGGTAGGACGATAAAAATCAGGAGAGACCTCGACAACAACCTTCCCGGTCGCCCGATTTATTCCCTTTTCATTCTCCCCTTCGCCTACGAAATCCAATTCTATACCTACATGATGGAATGCCAACTGACAAAACTCCCGTACCGAATGCTGTACACCGGTGGCAATCACAAAATCCTCTGGTTTATCATTCTGTAAAATGAGCCACATGCACTCTACATAATCTTTGGCATATCCCCAGTCCCGCAACGACGAAAGATTTCCCAAATAGAGCTTCTCTTGTTTCCCTTGTGCAATACGAGCGGCGGCCAATGTAATCTTACGAGTCACGAAAGTCTCCCCTCGACGTTCCGATTCATGGTTAAACAAGATACCCGAACAGCAAAACATATTATAAGCCTCACGATACTCTTTGACAATCCAAAATCCATAGAGCTTGGCCACTGCATAAGGGCTGTACGGGTGGAATGGAGTCTGTTCGTTTTGTGGAACTTGTTCTACCTTACCATACAACTCCGATGTCGAAGCCTGATAAATGCGACAAGTTTCGGCCAAACCACATTGGCGGACGGCTTCAAGAATGCGAAGCACACCGGTGGCATCTACATCGGCTGTAAATTCCGGGGCATCGAATGACACTTGTACATGGCTTTGAGCTGCCAAATTATATATTTCATCGGGCCTTACTTTCCCGACCACCTGAATCAGACTCATCGAGTCTCCTAAATCGGCATAATGCAAATGGAAATGAGGCCGACCTTCCAAATGGGCTATACGTTCACGGTAATCTACCGAAGACCGGCGAATCGTTCCGTGCACTTCATATCCCTTTTCCAATAAAAATTCTGCAAGAAATGACCCATCTTGCCCGGTAATACCGGTAATTAGCGCTGTTTTCATAACTGTATTTATTCGCTTTTATTGATTATTTCATCTATTTATAATGTCATCATAAAAATATAGCCGAATGCAAAAAACGAGCTTATTCGAGTTCCTTACCGAAGTAACTCCTTCATTTTACAAATATAGCAAAAGGTGAGAGCAAAGGCAAACGGAAATCACATTTCCGAATGAGCTATGCCGAATCGTATCCTATATTCTACAAATATAGGGAAAGTCGAAAGCAAAAAAGTTAAGCTCGCTTAGGCCTTTTGATAAGACCCATCTTATATTCCATAAATATAACAAAAGATAAATGTAGTGTCAAATTTTCAAATTCGGCACTACCGGCCTACTTCCTCGAATCAATCACTCGGTTTTTCCCGCCAATTTTTTACGTTTTCGCTTGCGATTCCACTCCTGATAAAGCAATTTAGGCAGAGATTCCACAATCATCGAGCAACGCCCTATTTGCTTTTTCGGTTCGCAATAAATTCGGTGCAAAAATTCCAAATGAGCCCGCACCATCCAATAAGGAGCCCTGTTCACATCGGTTCCGCTATAAAATTTGAATGCCGCTCCCACAGCGATCATCACCCCTCGTTTCAAATAGGGTTTTAATTTGCTCATAAATATCTCTTGCTTGGGAGCACCCAATGCAATCCAAATAATCTCGGCGCCATCTTTTTCCAACATCTCGGCAATAGCCGGATAGTCAAATTCTTCTACTCTCTTATAAGGTAATGAGTAAAACCACATGTTTGCGATTCGTGGATCTATCTCCGACAAGTTGTTTTGCAGCCCGTTTAAAGTCGCTTGCGTCGTTCCAAGAAAAGCCATTTTATATCGCTTCATATGGACAATATCCATAAAAATCTCGCTTCCGCAATACTGGTGACGTTCTATGCCATAAATCCATCGTAAATACAAGGGTACATAACCACTGTCACAAATAGAGAACATCGCTCCATCTACAACCTGTCTGTAATCCGGGTCCCGGTTTACTGTGCTTAAAATAACCCCGTCCGAGACACATATATATCCCGGCTTCCCCAATAACAACGCTTCGTCGATAGCCTGTAAAACAGCTCGTTTATCAAACTCATACCTGATATTGAAATAATTCTCCATAAAAATTGATATATAAAGTGACTGTCGGAACTCCCCTATCCCGACTATAAAACAATCTTACCCGCTTGTTTGATTTCAGACCGAGCCCATCGATGACTTATTTACTCGGTTTGTAATTGTATTACTCTACTTGAAATATAATCCCTCGTTATTCCCTATCTACACCGTTCCGAATCTTTTTCACACCATTCTCCCTCCCCCCCAAAACGGAAATCACAGAAACAGAGAAATATTTACTGAAACAATACACCTCTTGTTTACGATTCAAAAGTCCCGGCTTCTCGTAATTTCACTAAGAAGAAAATAAAAAAAATTAAAACTGTACAAATTTTTACATCAATCTTTTCACCCAACAGAATGTACTCTCTTTCACCCAAGCCAATAAGAATGAGCTAATAAACAATATGGGAACAATAACAAAGAAATAGATCCCAAATTGCGACTGATTCACAAAATAGTGTTCCATGAAATAAGGATAAACCATTGCGTCGAACAGATAACAACATAGATACATATCGAGAGACAAAAGCGAAATCTTTGTCAAACTTTCACGCAATACCGGTGACTTGAAATCGGTCTGATAAAACAGCAGAAAAAATGCCATAGCAATAACCGTTCCAAATACACCCCACGGGCCTCCCGCAATTTGAATAAGCGTATGATTATGTACGAACAATGAATTAAATACAGGATTTATCAGGCACAATAACAAAATCACAATCCACAACTTCCAACTTTCAAACCGTGGTTTATACTCATGAATATAAGAGCCGGCAAAGAAAAATGTCAACGGATAGCACGAAGCCCAGAATCCGGGAACCAAATGTAGTCCATACCGATTCAACAAATCGGGCAATGCCGTCATCGCATACAATGTCAATATCAAAACCTGTTTCTGCCACCGAGTAGGTATCGCTTTATACAACATATTCAAGAACGGTGTCAAGAGGAACAATCCTATCCACATCTCGATATACCATGCATATGGTATAGCCGAAAAATCGAATATCTTCAAAATCCATTTTGCCCAAGTCAAATCTTCTTGTAAATAATATTTACGAAACAAAATCGTAAGGAGCGAAAACAGAAAATAAGAAGCCAGTACTCGAATACAGCTTTTATAATACCGTTTCGATACCATTTTATTGATATTCAAATAACCGGTCAACAGAAGAAATAACGGAACTCCCGTCATAAATAACGGAATGGACATTGCCTGCAAAAATATCGAAAAACCTCCAAAATCGGTATTTTTAAATGGAGTATTCAAGACAAAAAAATGGCCTGCTATCACAAATAATATCGCACAGCTTCGAACTAGATCCAGCCCTATTATTCGATTTTGGCACGATCTTTGCCCCCCCTAAATTATTCTTGCATAATTGTTTCATATTAAATTTAATAATTTTTTAACCAATCCAATTATTAATCTTTGTAACTAATTTATTTGTATACCCATCCCAATTGATTTTAAGAATCAAGCGCTCTATTGGATTGGTAATAAACATCCGTAACTTATCTATTAAAATACAGGCCACCATAATAATCAAAGCCAAAAACAATAAATTTATAAATAATATATAATTACTATCAGCCATATTACTTAACGAATTTATATAATTATATAATTTACAAGAAATGTAATTATGCTCATGTATCAAATAGATTGATAAAGCAGACGAAGCCATCCAGTTCACATAACAGTTTTTAAATGTTAGACTTCTAAACAATAGAAAAAAAGCAATAGCAGCTGAAATAACAAATGGACTATTATAAGGAAAGCACAATAAAGAAACCCATTTTACATTGATATTCATCAGTAAAATGCTTATTCCAATAAGAGAAATTACAGCTACATTCATTAAATATAATGCAATGCTAAACCGTATTTTAATAAATCCAATATACAAGGCAATAAATCGTCCTATAAAATAAAGGAAAATAAAATTCATCACATTATATCCATCTTGATTAATACTTCCTTTCCATAAATATCCGAAATAAAAAGTCAAAATTGAACCGATCAACAATAAAGCAATAAATACTTTCCTATTTTTAGAAATTGAATCAATCACAATATTCAATATCGGAGACAGAATAAACAAATAAACATAACATTGTATAAACCACCATTTAGAATTGGAAAAGACTAAAAATGAAAAGAGAAATTCTTTTATAGAAAATTGGCCTGTTTCATAAAATAAAAATAAGGTTAAAAACACACTATAAAAGGCACACAATACATACAAATGAATAAAACCTTTCCACTTCGCTTTTATTCCAAAATATCCAGATATTAAAACAAAACAATCAACAGCAATTACCAAAAAACTATTCATTATTGTTAACCATACAGATGGAGCAGTAACAAACTCCGACCCATGAACAATAAAATGATGCAACAAAATGAACAGCATACATACCAATCGTAACAATTCTATATTAGACTCTCTCCCTAAATTATTTTGGCACGATTTTTGCCCCCCCCTAAATTATTCTTGCATAATTGTTTCATATTAATTTTTGAAATAGATTATCCCATTTTTGATAAATTACTTCCGACGAATATTCCCGTTTCAGTTTCTCGAAAGCCTTCTTACCCAATCGAGCAATCTCGTCGGGACAGTTCCACAATGATACTACTTTTCGCTCCAAATCATCTAGATTATTAGGCTCGAACAAGTCTCCTATCGCCTGCTCTCCCCGACCGATAATCTCGGTAAAACCGCCATGAGCCGGCCCGATAGTAGGTTTACCGTAGCAAGCAGCTTCGAGAATAGCCATAGGGAACCCCTCGTAACAGCGACTGGGCATCACGACAAAACGGGAATGACAAATAAAGTCCGAAAGCCCTTCCTGCTGTAAATATCCCATGAACTCGACATTACCGGGAATCTCCATATCGCTTTGTTCCCGCTTAGCCCCGGCAAATCGAAACGGAATAGACGGGTTTCTGCGAGCTACTTCTATCAATAAGTCGTATCCTTTTTCATAACTCAATCGCCCGATGTACGCCACATAATTCCCCCCGGTTAAATCATACGAGGTCGGAGCATCGATGCCATTCGGAATAACCGTTACCCTTTCGGCGTCATATCCGGCAGCGATCAACTTCTGTCGTTGAAAATCGGTAATGCAAGCAAACGCAGTTACATTCTTTCGATAAGCAGCTGTCCAACGGGCATATACATTGCGAAGGGTATACCCAATCGATTTTAATCGACTGCATTCGCAATTATATCGCACACAACTCCACTCGTTACCTCGATCCAAACACACTTCACACGGCAAACCATCACGCATAAACAATCCTGTGGGACAAATCAATCGGAAATTATGTATAGTCATAACGATCGGAATTCCGGCCTTTTTACACTCGAAAAGTGCAGCCGGACTGATAAACGGATACAGGTTGTGCACATTCACCACATCAGGACGTTCCCGTCGCAAGGCATCCCGCATACCTCGCACTCCGGACGGTGAATAAATCCCCGACAAGAATCCCTTTATCTTCCCAACGGCCGATTCTCTTACCCCCTCGGTTGTCCGGCGATAAAACGCCACCTCATGACCGTGAGACGTAAGCATGTCTGCCATCTTATCGACAACAGCCTCTTCTCCGCTATACTTTCCATAATTATTATGAACAATAAGGATTTTCATAATTAATAAGAATATGTAGTCTATCAAGATAGAAATAAAATTTTTTCTTTATAAACTTGGCTTATTCTCTCCCAATTAAATAAATCCCTTTCCTTATAATTATTTTCACCCATTTGATAAATCATATTTTGATGAGTATACAAATAATCAAATTTTTCCACCAAATCCTTTTGTGAAGTATATATATAACCATTTACACCATTTTGTATTATATCATTGGCTACTCCAACGGGGGTTGAAATAACACATCGTCCTAATACAAAAGGTTCAACAATACTCTGTCCAAAAGTCTCACTATTGCTCGAAACTATTCCTATATTACTTTTCAAGTACAATAATCGTACATCTTCCTTACAAAGTAAACCCGGGAACTCCACTCGATCTGAAATACCTAATCTTTCTGTTAAACCTTTCATTTCACTCAATAAATCACCAGCCCCAGGAAGTACTAACTTTGAATCATTATCATTTGTCCGCCTGATATGCTCTGCAAAAGCCCGAATAATGATATCTTGATTTTTACCATGTCTGAACTGAGCAGGAAAAATCATTTGCAAACCATTTTGAGGTAACGGACAATAATTTCCTGAGAAAAAAGAAGTAGATACTCCTAACGGCAATAATTCAATTTTATAAGACAATAGCTTAAATTTTTTACGTAAATAACCACTCATACAAATTACTTTATCCGCAAAACACAATAATCCCAATCCAATTATTACTTGTGCCACATATGATTTCAGCCAGTGATTATTACGAAATCCATGCAAAGTATATATAATACGAATTTTCTGCTTAAAATATAATTTGAATTTAACATAAGCCATCAATGCTAACTGCCAATTGTTTTGTACATGAACAACTTGTATCTTATTCTTAACTATTGTATCCATTAAAGAGATAGCTAATTCCTTAAATTTTTCATGTCTGTCTAGACCATCAATCCGAAAGATCGGGATAGCCTCTATTTTTATTTTCTCCGACAATCCAGATTCTTGTTCATTTTCTCCGGCAACAGCACATACTTCAATACCATATCGATAAAGCGCTATCAACTCATCAGTCAAAAGCGTACTTAACCCTATTTTAAAATCTGATGCAAAGAATAATAACTTTTTCATTTTCTAAAAAAATATAATATTTTCTTTATTACAGAAATCGGCATTAAAGCAACCACATAAAATGAATAAACTTTCCAGTTAAAAATATTAAAACGCAATGAGCGATTAGCACATAAAATAGCAGATATCCTATAACCCAAACTCAAATTGATAGATGCCCTCATCTTATACCAAAAAGAAAGATATTTTCCTATATCATTTTTAAGTTTCCCTTGTACCTTCTTATAAAAAGACTCAATCTCTTTTCCTATAATATCAGGACACTCTTTTACATCTTTAAGTTGAAAATCTCGTTCTTGATTACCCATTTTCGATTTCTGGGGAAGAATATATACCGCTTCTATACTTTTAGAATAGGCAATCGTCCCTCTCACCGCCAATCTCGCCCAAGTCAATAAATCCTCTCCCGACTTAATACCCAGAGGAAAGCCCCCGATAGCCTGTATTGCCGTTTTCTTCACCATAATAGAAATTGAACAAATGGGTGGATGAGAACAACTTGCAACCTCGAAATAATTGGATAGTATTCCATCTTCTCCTTCGAAAGGCAATTTGCGAATAATTGTAGATGTCACTTTTCCCTCGGAATCTCGAAACTCGTAATTACAAGCAAATACGCTACATTCGGGATATTTTTGATAAAGTCCATATTGTGTCGCCAAATACTCCGGCATCCACTCATCATCGGCATCGAGAAATGCAATCAACTCTCCACTTGCTTCTTCTATTCCTCGATTCCGGGCAGCAGAAACACCAGCATTGGTTTGATGAATCAACCGAATACGAGAGTCATCGAATTTCTCGACTTCCTCCACACTGTTGTCAGTCGAGCCATCATCGACAACCACAATTTCAAAATCTTGAAAGGTCTGTTCAAAAACAGATTGTAAAGTATAGGCTATCTGCTTCTCTTTATTATATAAAGGTATAACTACGGATATCATTCGTCTATTTTTCTCCTTTTATAAGTCCTAACATCATTCCATAAAACCCGAATGGATAAGAAAGTGTTGCCATAGAGTAATTGACCACATTATCGGTGTACATCGTAAGAGCAACCCCGGCGATACTACTCCCGGCTACGATAGCGCACATTTTTATAGATACATCGGTATACTTCTGATATACCACAAAACTATGCACAATAATAGCAAAGACCGCCAACAGATATAATACGACACCTATGATCCCACTGTCACAAGAGATTTGAACATAATCGTTATGAGGCACTTTCAAACCTCCAAAAACGAAATTACTATACATATAGTTTTGAACACTTCCTACCCCCGAACCTATCAGTTCTTTTCCATCATAAAACCGACTTTGTAAATGTTCCCACATGGCAAAACGAGCGTTACTATTAATATCGTCTTTCGAGATTTCTCCCCGCTGCAACTGTTCGATAGATACATTTTCACTATCCTTAAACATTTTCTCTTTCAAAGCAGGAATTGTAAATACAGCGACAACAGCCAATAATACAATTCCTAATATCACCGGCAACGATTTCAACTTGTATTTAAAGAAAAAGAATGTCATCAAAGCCAATGTAGTGCCCATAATACTGGTACGAAACACCCACACCATACAAGGAAGTATAAACAACATGCATAGCAAAAGATTCTTCCTCTTTTCATCGGTATAATAAAAGAGTGCCAAAGAAAAGATACACATCGATATATAATTAATGGCACTTGCTGTACTAGTCCAAAACACTCCGGGAAACAAAATCCAATTCAGCATTGGTATTATTAATACCGGTATGGAAATAACTGCTACCAACCGAGCTCCTAATCCGGCTTTGAGAAAAACCTCTTTATCTCGCACTGCCGCCGAAGCAAAAAGCATTATCAATAGAGGATAGAGATATTTCAAAATTACCCGAAATCCATATCCGGGAGCCGGAGAATAACTCAACCCGATTACTAACCAAACAATATATAATAAATAAAGTACTATGGCCGGGCTCCATTGCGGAGATCGCTTACAAATAAACAGGCCCACTATGCAAAAGACCTCCAAAACCATCAATCGGATAGCCATTAAATCTAATGCTCCGGGAGCCGATAGTGCTAATAATCCGGTAGAAAAAGTCAACACCCAAAACATCTCCGGGCCGTCCATCACCATTTTCTGCTCCCGATTCAGCGGGTTGACCATCACTCCCCGTTTCATCGTCAAGAACTTCAATCCCAACAGAGTGATAATAAGAAAATATATGTAGTTGAGTAAATACATATTTACCGCTTAGTAGTTATCAATCTTTTATACAAATCATTAAACAACTGAGAATAGCGTTCGAAACTATACCTATGAACATACCGTATCGCTTTTGATGAATATTTTTGCAACAACTCAGGAGTCGCGATCAGCGATATGATTTTATTTGCCATATCGTCGATTGAACCCACCTCGTGCAACAACCCGACTTCTCCGTCTTGAACAACTTCGGGCAATCCTCCCGCTCGGGAAGCGACCACCACACAACCGTTAGCCATAGCCTCGATAGCTGTCAGTCCAAACCCTTCGCTACGAGAGGGCATCAGCACGATATCCATGCGGCGATACCACTCCGTCAATCTCTCCTGCGATTGACGACCTACCCACTCGACATATTCGATACAATCGGACTCTTGTGCCTGTCGTTGCATTTTCGTCCGCAAAGAACCGTCACCCACAATCACCAATCGGGTATCGGGATATCGCTTTTTCACCTGTGCGAATGCCGGAATAACCAAATCCATACCCTTAATCTCTTCTAACCGACTGACAACCCCTATCGTGATTGGGCTAGAAAAGCTCCTATTTTCACTCACAATTGAAAAGCCGGGAGGCAACGTATTATAAATCGTGAAATGGTTGCGTTTGTTCAAAGGAGTATTCTCATTATACAATTGAGACACCCCAAAGAAAGATCGCTCAGCCAGCTCGGTAATACATGTAAACGCCCGCACACAATGTCGTTGAATAAAATGTATCAATCGCAAACTGGGATATATATCGGCAGCCGTATGTGCCGTGGCGATAATATTTTTCTGAAAAAAAATATAACGCAATAACAAAATGACCGAAGCACCCGGTGTCATATACTGCACCTGTATCGCATAATACCGATCCAAAGACAAGACCTTTTTCAAATGTAAATATAAAAAATGCAACAATTTCCAGCCTTTTTGATACTTTATTTTTATCTCCGAGTTATTATATTGAGGAGAAGCGACATAAACATTTGCTCCTATTTTTTCAAACTCTTTTACAACTAATGGTAAATTTCTATATAAACAAAGAACTTTCACATCATACCCATCAGACACTAACGCCTTAGCTAAACTTAAAGTCTGAACCTCTGTGCCACCAATAGATAAATGAGGAATAATAAAAAGTACAGTTCTCTTAAATCTCATCACCTATTATTTTAAATAAATTCCATTCATGAACATCTCGTACAAAAGATTCCAAATCAGGATCAATATTATCAAACGATTTTACTAAGAATGGCGGCTTATTAAATTTTTTAAATTTTCCCAATACAAAACTTAAAGAAAAAAAGCCATATCTAAACTTCTTTCTGTACAAGACAGAATTAGTATTCACTGTCCAATTGAGAATATAAAGAGGATTAATTTTTCTATTAAACACAGACAACAATCGATTTAACTCAGTTTCAATCGTATAATTATAATCAATTAAATCATATTTTCTGTATCCAATTTTTTTCAATATAATATATGATTTTAATACCCCACCTTTATCATACTTATAGCAATACGTATATTCTGACATTGGATTTCTCAACCTCCAACTATAATAAACAATACTTCTCTCATGTGTAATTTTCCCTCTCTCGCAAGACATATTTACAATATCTGCAACTTTTAATGTATTTGTTATTTCTATTTTCTCATCTCTTGTTATTTTTTCCACACATAGAGGTGATTCAACTATTTTAAAAAGATATTTCAGTATACCTAATATTGAAGTCTTAAATAAATTATCTCTACGGACTAATGGGATCCAACCTAAATCTAAATATCCTTTCAATGTTGGCCCCCCGGATGAGGAATTTAAGCTAATATAGATATTCTCCATCTTTGCTATTTCAGAAACAGAGAAGCTTGTCAATAATTTGAATAACCCCATACGCCTATAATCTTCATGAGTAACCGTATCTGCTAAAGATGCATCAAGAAATCGACTATCATTAAAAACAAAAGGCTGTACCATATATCCTCTAAAAGCAACCACTTTTTCCCCATCCAAGGCAATAAATGCTAAGGGGGCTTTTGTATACGGGTTATCTTCAAATTTCCACTTAAAGTAAGCCAAACGATTTTCCCTATCAAAATGCCACAATATTTTTAATAAATCAATTACTTGATTTTTATATTCCGAAGAATACTTTTTAAAAACGAATTTTTTTTTCATACCACTTTAAAAAATAGTTCTTTTTTCCAATAAATAGCTTTTAAAAACATTTTAGGCAATGTACCAGAGTATGGTAAGCCCGACTCTGTCAATGCTTTTACATATATATCTATAGCTTCTTTTTTTAAAGATAAATCTCCATATATATAATAAGATTGGAAATAATTAAGCAAAAAAACCTTATATAAAGGCATATGATGCCACAACCACACACAATAATAATACTGTTTTATATTTTTTCCCTCTATAACGTCACGAACATATTTAGTAGCCGCAGAATGATCGGGGGATCCATCATAAGGATGTGGATAAAACACATATTGAGGATTTATCCGTTCTATTATTTCTTGAAATTTATTAACTTGATCACTAGAAACATTCTTAAATTTTCCATCTGGAAAATCTAGAAAAAACAGATTACAACTATCCATTCCCAATACCGAATTAGCCCGAATTGCCAATTCCTTTCGAGTTTCAATTAATTGTCGTTTATCTATACAACTAGACGGTAAAGAAGCTTCTCCCCTTGACAAGTAAATGATATTCACTCTATTTCCCAATTTTGACAAAGTGTAAATCAAGTTTGCACACCCAAAAATCTCATCATCAGGATGTGGCGATACAATCAATACATTGTCCATTTCAACAACATTTATTTTTCTTGAAAAAATATACGAAAAGAAACGAATTATTAAATGTTGAGGACGACGATATAAATATTTTAATAAATATAATAAATTCATAGTTTATTCTAATAAATTCAATTTTATCATATCTCCTACTTTTCGGAATAGAACGACCATATCATCACTACATTATAACTACCCGATGTCCACCTAAAACAAGTGCCTGTACGAGATTCAATGTCTGAATCTCCGTTCCACCGGTCATCAAACAAGGTATGCAAATGAGGATAGTCATAACTTACAAGTGCAACTTTTGTTTAATTTTATCCTTATAATAACAAACTGTCGGATTCAAATCTTTCAAATTAATATTTATAAAACATCGTGTTCTTAACAAATCCCGAATCCACGTCCACAAAGATAATTCACCATTTTTCACGTAAAGAAAATCCAAAGAATAATTCATCATATAAATTCTGTGGACTCTATTCTTCTCAATTTTCATGTCCGGTTTCAAATATAATGCATGTAAATTCGCACCTGCTGCAGTCGCCACATAAGCCAAGCCTTCGTTTCGAAAATTCACTTCCATAAAATAATTCTTATTATCTCTATGAAGAAATTCCACACTAAACGGCCCATAATAATTAACTTGCTCCAAAAATTTCTCTACACAGTCCACATCAATATCAAAATCCTCCATCGGCCGAAACTGCCCATAAGCCCCTGCACCGATTAAACGAGGATAATGTCTAATCTTCCTCACTCCTCCTGCCACATACATCTCCTTATCGGTTCTCACACCAATACAATCGATCTCGTACTCTTTATCGATAAACTCTTGAAGGATAAAATCGGCACAATGACTTTCAATTGCTAACGCAGCCTCTACCTCTACCTTACTCCGGCAGATATGAATATCGCCTTTTTCACCTTGCGTACTATTAAGAGGTTTTAAAAGGATAGGATAATCAAAATCGACATTATCTATATTCTCCGTTCGATGGAATTTAATCGATTTTGGAACTGTCAAGCCACATTTTTCAGCCAACTTACATTGCTCATCTTTATTAAATAATTTACCGATCTGTTTTCCTCGTGTGGGAGTACGAAAGAAAGGAGACAATACCGGTTCCTTCTTATCGATAAAAACTGCCGCTTCGTCAAAACTACAAATTATATACTGTTCCCAATCCTCATCTTTCAACCGTTCCAATATGGACATGCACTCCTCTATCTTACAAATACGATATACCTTACTCTTTTTAAGATATTTGCTTTCTGCGACAAAACAGGTATCTTCATCGCATTTGAGGATTAACGTTTGTGCTACATTTGCCTCCCCCAAACTACGAACGACACTTAATGTATTATTGGTCGAATCCCCTATAATAATAGCTTGCTGTCCTATCTCTCCCATTATCGTTCCCTAAAATATAGTTCCCCCCTCCAACGATTTGCCCCAACAAAAACCTTAGGTAAAACACCCGACCAAGGACGGCCACAAGGTGCTACCGGTTGTATATAGGCATCAATCGCTCTATTTTTAGCAGTATGCTCCTGTCTATTCATTTTCAATACACAAGCATTTTTCCAATCGATATTCCATGTATTATAATACCAAAACCACACGCAATATTCATACAATTCTACGCACAAATCCTCTCCTATGAACTTCTTCACTATGTCACCCGCAGCCAAATGGTCGTTCCACCCTTCTCCCTTATGGGGAATAAAAATAGCCTTCGGCCGAAGTTTATCGATCAAGGTTCTCAATTTACGGGTTTCCGGACAATCGAATGAAATTTCACCATCGGGATAATCGAGAAAATGAAGATGATTCAATGACAGTCCCAATATACCGACAGCTGTTCGTGATAAAGCTCTCCTAGATTCTATCAATTCTTTTTCATCGATACCGCAACAACCACTATGGCTTTTACCTCCACCAGATAATATGACGACATCTACCTGTTTTCCTTCTTCTAACGCTCTTTGTATCAGCCCCGAGCAGCCTAAAACTTCATCATCGGGATGCGGTGCAATGATTAGTATCCTTTCTTTTATAGGCAACCGACGCTTACCACAAGAATGGATACGAATTATCTGAATCCTTATTTGACGAATAATATTCTTTACACTTCCAAACATTTCTTATATACTTCTATCGTTTTTTGAGCACATACGGTCCATGTAAATTTCGAGGCTTGTAATATACTTTTCTCTCTCATCAAGTCTATATTTAAACTCCTGTTCTCAAATTGCTCCATAATATCTGTCATTGAATCGATATCTTCTGGATTAACATACAAAGCAGCTTCTCCACCCACCTCTCTTAACGAGCTGTTATCACAAGTTACCACAGGAGTACCCGATGCCATTGCCTCTACAACAGGTAAGCCAAAACCCTCATATTTACTTGGGAAAAACATGGCTGTTGATGAAGAATATAAATCACTCAATTCTTTATCAGAAATTCCCCCCGTAGCAAAATGAATCTTATTCTTAAATCGAGAAGAAGAATATTTTTCCTTTATCTCAACAGGAGGATTTCTCCAAACTAAAACCAAATCGTGCTCGGGATTTTGATGTAACAACTTTTCATAGGCACAAAGCACGGAAATCGTATTTTTACGACCTATATCACACGATGTTGACAAGAAATAGGGGTTATTACCGGTATATTTATTAGTCGTCTTGTCTTTTGGACAAAACAGTTGATGATTCACCCCCCAGTAACAAACCGATATTTTCTCTGCCGGAATCTGCATATACTGTTCTATCGCTTTTTTAGAATTCTCGCTACAAGTTATAATCGCTTTTGCTCGTTTAGCCAACTGAGGATAATTCTTTCGTGCAAAATCATGACCTAAAAAAGATTCCGGATACGAAAAAAACATAGCATCGTGTATAGTCACCACACACTTCTCGGGACTATATACATATTCGAAATTATGGGGTATGTGCATGATATCATATCCGGTCAGACATTCTTTTATAGGAAACCGAGCCAATAATTTATCTATCTTTTCCCGATGAGGTAAATATAGATGCTTGGTTTTAAATGGCAATCCGGTATTCCTGCCTCCTATACCTTTCATATTTTGGGAATAAAGCACCACCTCGAACGGCAAATTCTTTATCTCCGCCAATGCTTGAATCAGCTCTAACGTAGTACGTCCTATCCCATTTACTTTACCTGTAACATAATACGGGACAATAGAATTTATATCAATGAGCAGTCGTTTCATATAATTTTATCAAAGCTTTACAATGTTCTTCTATCGAGATTACCCGTTCGGTAGATAGATGTGTGTTATAATTGGTAAAACTATCGGAGATTTCTTGCATTTTTTCGGCAAGTGCCTCCATATTATTCGGCTCCACCAACCAGCCGTTCACACCGTCCTCGATTTGCATTTCGGCTCCACCGCAACGGGTCGCCAATACCGGTTTTCCCATCGCCAACGACTCGGCGATATTTAATCCAAATATTTCCAAACAAATAGTAGGATGTATCGCTACATGAAAAGACTTCATCTCCTCAAATATATTTTGAGGGCTTACCTTACCATGCCACACAATACGACGATCTAACGCATATCGGTTTCTTAATGTCTGCTCGTACCTCCTTTCCCCCTTGTTTCCGGTTCCACCTATCAAATGCAATTCGGCATTTTCATTATCGAGCCGAGAAAAGGCTTCCAATAAAACATGTAAGCCTTTTACATAACAAATGCGCCCCACATAAAAGAACTTTATCTTACCGTTTATTACCGGAGGAAAATCCGGAACTTCTTTGGGTAACGGTATGCCATGCGGCAAAATCATGATTTTCTCTTTACTTAATCCGTTTCGCTGAATGGCTTCTGATATAGCTCGACTGGGAGCTATCATACGGGTACAATCATCGACTATCGCATGCCACTCAGCTTGCTTACGTTCGATCGACAATGCGGCTTGCCCGATAGGGGTGACAAATGGAACAAAAGGGAGTTTAGACAAACTCCGCCCTAACGATCGATAGACATTTTGCGGTAACAATCGCATAAATGGATACCAATACTTCCCGCTGCGAATATTCCGCAAACAGCATGCTAAACAATGCTCATGCGAAACGGCAATATGACATATCTCGTCTTTGCAATCGATCAACGTTCCCGCCGGACAAACGATACCACCATGATGAGCGGTAACGATAACCGGAATATGCTGTTTCTTACCGATCTCCACGACCTGTGCTTTATGGCTATGGGCATGAATCACATCGGGACGTATTTGGGCAATCAACGATTCAAAGGACTCTATCCCTCTACGCCCTACCTCATATAACGTCATGCCATTATAGTCTCCCGTCTCAACAGCACAATCTTTGTTCACAAACGAGATTACTTGCACCGAATATCGCTGTCGTATCATCTCATCGACAAAATTCTTTACATAAACCTGCCCTCCACCATATGTGGAAAAGAAGTCACCCGATGCTATTTCTACTATATTCATTTCCCCATAAATACAAATTAGAATTGTGACTTTGGAATCAATTTCATGAATATCAGATAAAAATATCTCTACCTATTTAAAATATTCTTAAATAGTTGTTCCCACTGGTCTACTATCCTATCTATATAAAATCTTTTCACATCACATTTTGCTTGTAAAGCATATCTTTTTAATATATCTTCATTTTCTATTAATGTAGATAATTCCTTCTCATACAAACGCATATTAAAAGGTGGCACCAACACGCCATTGCTTTTATCTACAATAATATCTCTTACCGAGGAAAAACTTTCAAAAACAATAGGTACAACACCACATTGCATAGCCTCATTCAGCACCATTGGCCATCCCTCATGATTACTTGTCAAACATAAAATTTTAGATTTAAGGTAATATGGATATGGATTCTGAAATCCTGTAAAATATATTTGACGATTTGAGGCCGATATTTTCTCAAGATAATGCCTAGCAGGGCCATCTCCTACAATATAGAGTTTCCAATCTGGATATTTGAAACATATTTGATTCCATATTTTAATAATTCGATCCGGGCGTTTCTGTAACATATCTAATCGACCTACAAATAAAATTATATTTTCTTTTTTAGATATATCTATATTTTTCGAATCATTAAATACAAACGGATTAGGGATATACACTAAATTCGATGGGAGTATTCTCCTTAAATACGTAGAAATATCATTATTAAATGAACTCGATAACAGACAGACCTTATCACTATTATTAACTACAAAATCAAAAATATATTTGCGCTCTTTTAACAACTTTTTTCGCCGATTCCATACAACCAAACAACGGTAAAAAAATTTACATATCCCTATAATATTTTTTTCTTTTAACTCCAACTGAGTTCTTACAAAATATTTATAATTTAAAACAGGAGAACCATGAAATACTGATATATATTTAGTCTGACTTTGAGGTAATTTAGACAAAAACAATTCTGAATCTTTAAAGCAAGCATCTTGATTAATAACAATATCTATTTTTTGATTTTTAAGAAATTCAGAATAAAAATCCTGATTTTTTGGTTCTGTAAAATCAGTAGATGGAAAATAGTATACCGGAGCTGCATATTTATAATCATCTACGATATTGGGCTTCACTAAATTCAAATATTTAACACAATATCCTCTCTTCTGTAACTCTTTTGTTATAGAATCGGTTACTCGTTCTATCCCTCCCTCTATAGGATTAAAAACATATGGATACACAAAAAGGATTGTTGGCTTCATATTCATTTAAAAATCTGTTTAAAAATACGTTTAGTAAAACATCTCATTCCCTTAGTACCAATATACAAAACTATATAATACAAGATCGAACTAATAATTGTTATACTGGTCGCAAATAATACCCAATGACCCCAACCATTCAAAATATAAATTTGTAAATTGAAATAATCAATACTTCGTTCCAAAGTAAAAAAAGGGATTGCTATCAATACTAAATATTTTATCCAATTACCCCAATATTTCCAAACCGATATTTGAAAGCCTTTTGAAAATAAAAAATATGGTTTCCATATACCTACTATAATAAATTGACTAATGATCCCACCGCAAAGAATTCCCTCTAATCCATAAAAGATTCCTCCAACAATCGCCACACAAATATATATTACAGATTCTGTAATCGGAGCCCAAGTATCATAAAATAATCCATATCCAAAAATGAATTGATCTACTACTCCCCGGGTCACACTTATGAAAAAAGATAACAACATCAAAAACAATATCAGATTAGAAAGTAAATACTCTTCACCTATCCACAATATTATAAATGAAGGTAATAATTCATATAACGGAAAAATTAGTATACTTGCTACAAAAAAACGAACAGAAATAAGCTCCCAAAAAACAGATTGTATTTTCCTTTGATTTCCTTCTGCAATCAAATTACCTACGCTCGCACCTGTACTCGCTAAAAAATTATTGATTAATAAATTTAATTTATCCGTAATAATCGTATAATTACCATAATAGGCTACCGTCTGTAACGAAACAAAGGCATATGTCAATAAAGGGGTTGTTTGATTTTGAATAACACCTGCCAATTTATGAACAAAAAGCTGTTTGGTTTTAATCATCACCTCGGGATATTTTTTGAATAGTTGCTTGCCTTGACGCACTTCACTGCGAAGCCACGGGTAGACTTGATTGATTTTCCAATTCAATATGAAAGAATAGATGATGCCAAAGGTTAATTCAATGGCAACCCATAGATAGTAGCTGCCGGTATAGTAGGACGAAGCCATTTGAATGAGAGTCTTAACAATAGTTGCTGTTTGGAAATAGGCGGTGACCACATAATTTTTTTGGTCGGCTCCCAAGAGCGTTTGTTTGTAGTTGGCAAAATAACCGATCAACGAGGAGGCCAAAAACGAGAAATAGGCAAAAAAGATAACTCCCATCTCAAACTCCGTATTGGGAAATATCAACGGAAGAAAGCAAGCCAATACAATGCCTGCACCCAAGATAATAAAACCTATCCAACGATAGAGATAACCGAACACAGAGATAATCTCGTTAATCTTTCCTTCATCGTGCTCGAATAGGGGCTTATAAAGCACATAACCTATGGCACTTCCTATCCCCAATTCTGCCAAATTAAGAAACCCGAGCAGGTTTTGCAACGTGCCGGTGAGTCCCACAAAATCAGCTCCCAGCGTATCGAGAAATATCTTCCGGGAGAAAAACGAGAGAATAAGAGTCAGGAAATAGAATATGAGATTGACCCTTGCATTCAACAATGATTTTTTGACCCGCGATTCTTGTTGAGGCATATAATATAAAGATATTCTATTTTTATTATTACCGGAAGAAATACTTAACCCTTTTCCTCTGAAACTATCGTTTCTTCCAGCGTCTCCCCTGTCTTGGATTTACATCGAAGCAGGAGCAGTTTTATTTTCAATTCTATTTTACAAATCCTCGCTTAAACTATTGTTTTTCCCTCTATCTCATCATCGGTAATAAGCAATAGCATTAAAGTACCAACAGGATTCAAAGCAAGAGGTAAAAGACAGGTGGAATTTACCCTCTAAAAATCCGTCCTATTCTATGAGCAATTTTATAGATGACATTACGTTTTTTCTTTCTTCCCTGTTCCACTCCATAGCCGTAACCGTATCCATAACCATAGCCGTAACCGTATCCATACTTTTTGCTCTCCATTTCGATACCGTTGATGACGACCGTAAGGTTCTTGAATTTATTCTCCCGGTAGAGTTTTTCCAATTCCGGCAAATAACGGCGATCCAACATTCCGTTACGGATTACGTAGATCGTAAGATCGGCTACCCGACCAATGATAGAAGAATCGGCTACGACTAATGCCGGCACGCAATCCAATATAATATAATCGTATTGTTTCTTCAACTCTTCCACCAAAACGGGTAATCGATCGCTCATCAACAATTCCGAAGGATTGGGTGGTACAATACCGGCCGAGATGATATCAAACATCGCATGAATGTTACTGGACTGAACGAGCTCGGACACACTGTTGTTTTTCCCGGAAAGCCAAGTCGACACACCGTTTTTCGTAGTCAGATCTAATGTCTTACTCAATGTGCGTTTTCTCAAATCCATATCGAGCAAAACCACTTTTTTATTGGTCATAGCCAATGTTACGGCAAAATTGCGGGAAACGAAACTTTTTCCCTCGCCCGGCATAGTAGACGTAAACATAACGACCCGTGCCTGAGGAGCGACGAAATCCATATTGGACCGTAACAATCTGAAAGACTCGGCCACACTGCTGGTCTTATTCTCTTCCACGACAATGGCTTGTTCTCCATCTCGGTCTTTCATTAAAGGGATTTCGCCCAATATAGGCATCGACGTATAATCCTCAATATCTTTACGCCCCCTCACACCGGTGTTCCACAGTAATCTCAAAAGCTGTATCGCCAACGGTATAATGAGTCCCACGATAAAGGCTCCCATCAATAACATTCTGCGAGCCGGGGCGACGGGCGCCGACGAACCGAAGGGTGACTCGATCACCCGTATATTAGCCTCGGTAATAGCCAACTGCAAAGCATTCTCTTCTCGTTTATTCAGCAAGAATGTATACAACGACTCTTTAATACTTTGCTGACGTATAATGCCCAAAGCCTTTTTCTCTTGTTGAGGGACCGACTCGATATGGTCGAGAGTTTGCGACTCGACCTCCCGGGCCTTTTTCAATTTTAGTTTCAGTGTAGACAGATAACTATCCATCGAGGCTGTAAGATTGACTCTTACCGCGGCTAAATTATTGTCTAAATCTTTTACCAAAGGGTTATTCTCACCCGAATTAGCGGCTAATCTTTCTCTCTGTAACAGAATCTCGTTATAGGTCGTTATCTGATTTTGCAAGCCACTATCCCCTACCCCCGATACATTGGGTATCAACTGCTTACTATGTTCATTATCGGTCAAATAACGTTCTACCGCCCGTGCGATGGCATATTCGGTTTCCAGCTGCACCAATTCGTCTCTCATCTTACTGCTTTCGCTCATAAATTGAGTGGCCGCTGCATCTATACTGACAATGCGATTCTTTTGCTTGAAATCGGTCAATTCATTCTCTACATCACCTAACTCTTTACTGATAATTTCGACTCGTTCATTAATAAATTTAGCCGTACTGGTCGCAATGCGGTTTTTATCTTCGATAATCGTTTCCCGATAAACATCGATCAAAGCGTTCAATATAGCCTCGGCACGCGAGATATTCGAGTCCACGCAGTTTATTTGTACCAATGTCGTACGTTCTCCGGCCAAAGAGGTCGAAATAAACGAATGATAAATATTTGCCGCAGTATTCAAGTCTATACGAGATACTTCGACCGGTACATTATAATAGGCCGATATTTTATCGGGGATATCCTCTACAATAAATCGACCAGCTGCGGAAATTATAGTATCACCGAACAAAAACTCTTGGCCTTCGTTGTCACTTTTCTCCTTACCTATTTTGAGTTGATTCAGTAAAAAACGATTCCCATTTAAGGGCTTAATTTCCATAGAAACCGGAGCCGTATAAGCATCTAAGAAATTCACCCGGATAGGCGACTCGGCATACAACTGATCATAGTGCAACCAATTTTTTACCTGATAAGTGACGTCCAAATGTAAGCGTCCGACAACTTCACGCATTAATTGATGCGACTGCAAAATATAGATTTCATTCTCGACTCCGCTACCCGATATGCCCCCATTTAATTCAAGAACAGCCGACATATCGTTTCCCGATTTGTTTTCGCTCTTCACTAACATTACCGCGCTTCTCTTGTATAACGGTGTTTGCATAGCTAAATAAAACCATGCGACCGACATACATATAACGACCGATAGCACAATCCAATACCAATTATCGAATACCAACTCGACAATATCCCGCAGGGTTACCCCTCCTTCATTTTTCTTATCGTTCTTAGTTTCTTGAATGAGCTCCATATAGAGATGTTACTTATCTTTTAACACAATAATCATAGACACAATAGACAGCACCGATGCTACAAGAGATATAATACTACTACCGGCAGAAATAAACGACAAGGTCGAACTACCTTTCACTCCTATCGATTTATTAGGCTGCACATAGATTACATCGTTCTGCTTTAAATAATAACAAGGTGATTCCAATACTTTTTCGCCCGAAGTTAAATCCACGGTATAAGTTTTTCGTTGGTCTCCGTCCTCGCGTATTACCAATATATTATCCCGTTTTCCCGAGGGAGTCAAGTCACCTGCCATAGTCAAGGCTTCAAGAAGCGTAATACGGTCTCCCGATATAGTTTGCACACCGGGACTGTTTACCTCACCCATTACCGAAACCTTAAATCCCTTTATCTGTACATTCACCACAGGATCTTTTACATATTCCCCCTCGATGAGCTTGTTCTCGACGGCATCGGCCAACTCTCTTCTCGATAATCCACCGGCCTGCATCTCACCCAAAATAGGAACTTCTATTTTTCCGTCCTTATCGACCCTTAAACCGACAGTTTCCTGTATCGTGGTCGATGCCCCCGTACTACCTAATACCTGACTATTGCTGAATATTTCCAGCAACTCACCATCTTTACTACTCACTGTTATGAGTAACTGGTCGTCCGGGACAATCTTTAATTCATAGTCTTGTGCTATGGTTTGAGGGGATTGCTCCAAGCCATCGGCTCCTTGCAAATAAACCATTTTCTTAGAAGGCACACATGATACCAAACCTACAAGTATCACAGCCAAGAGAATTTTCGAAATATATTTCATTTGTCTAAAATAACAATTTAACATATCAAGCCTTTGAACCAGCCACTTTCCTATTAATCTTTTTAGTAAGATAAAGTTGCATAATGGTCCAAATAAAAATGTCTAAAAATAATAATAAATTTATATTTATACGAGTCAATAACAACAAATTCATGGCTGCAAAGCCAGCAGAGATTAACAATATCGTAATCATAGCTGCTCGATGCGAAAATCCTAATGCTAAAAATTTATGATGGATATGATTTTTATCAGGACTGAAAATGTTTTTACCGAAACGTGCCCTATGCAAAATTACCCGAACGACATCAAATACCGGTGTAATCAGCAAAGAAAAAGCAACTACGATAGCATCGGGAACTCGATGTAACACTGCATTATCATACATACTGAACCGAATCGCCAAAATGCTCAATATAAAGCCAATAGTCAACGATCCGGTGTCACCCATAAAAATTTTTCTACCTCGGTTTGGATTTCCGAAAACATTATAATAGAAAAATGGAATAATTGTTCCCAAAGTTACGATAGCAAGAGCCGCATACAGCCATTCCCTCTGATAAATAAACAATATAGTAAAAAACAACAATGCTATGCCGCTCAATCCAGAAGCCAGTCCATCTATTCCATCTATCAGATTTATAGCGTTAGTAATAAAAACAATAGTAAATACAGTAAACGGGAGTCCCACTACCGGAGGTAATTCATAAATTCCGAAGATTCCATAAAGATTATTGATCCATAATCCCGAAGACACCAACAAAATGGCACAGAATATTTGAACAATAAATTTCTGACGATAGCGAACTCCGATCAAGTCATCGGTAATACCAGTCAAATACAACAGCAATAAACTACTCAACCCAAAAGATAGAACGGACGTATCACTCACTCCGATAATAGAGGGAAACAATTCCTCCCCGTAAATTCTATTCAGCCCTATCATCAAAGAAAGAGTAAAAATAACGGCAGGGAAAAACGAAACACCTCCCAGACGAGGTATTATACCCTTGTGTACTTTTCGTTCATCTGGCATATCGAATAAATGCTTTTTAAACGATATCAATAAAATTCTTGGAATAATAAAAATAGAAAATCCCAAACTAATAAAAAATGACAACAATAAAATCGAAATATAACCCATAAAATATTAGATTTAATTCATCATTTTCAATACTAATAAACCCAATTTTTTCAACATATTGACCCAATTCTATGCAAAAATATCTTTATCCACTAACGCCCCCACTATGAAAGAAATCAATCCTATCTGTTAACCCAAAATCTCAGGCGAAAGAAATTACTTTATTTTTTATGCATTCCTTAAATATACGCCTATATACTACTGGGGGACACCGAAAAGAAAGCTTTTCCCGGCTCTAAGAATCACTTATAACCCCTCTTTGACCCATCCCTATCTCAGTGGATAATCATTATTGGAAGGGTAAATAAATATAACGCTTCATACAAGAGATAGATTACTATAAACTATCAATTTCAGAAGAATTACATTTACTTTTCTGTGAAGAACAGGATAAATAACAACAGAATGATTCAAACATATCTGCATATTTTGCTAAGTACTCTGACTTCACATTTTTCGCAAAGGTAGCTACATTTCTTAAAAAACACAATGAAATCTTACAAAAAATGCTCCCATTCTACAAAAAGCCAGATAAATATATAGTATTGAGCAGCTTACAAATTATTTATCTAATATTAAATAAATCAGCGAAAAACAGAAATTAAAAATATTTAATAATTACATAAAAAATACCTGACATTTATGTATAGTTCAGAAATCACCAGACAACAGTTTATACAACACAGCCTCTCTTTCATTTTTGAATATTACCGAATGCAACGTAATATAGTATTTACAGCATATATATCAAGTATCCTGTGTAAACTACATAAGCAAAAATCATAAATACACCTTCCACCCGAGTAATCGTACGTACCTTATAATATCTCCCGGCAAAGAACAACAACAAAGAAACCGCTAATAAATAAAATAGATCGACATTCGTTATTCCACCCAAAGGTAATGGAGTAATAGTAGCGCTCATGCCCAATACAAAAAAGACATTGAACAGGTTGGATCCGATCACATTCCCGATAGCAATCTCAGGATTTTTTTTCAACGCAGCTACCACCGAAGTAGCCAATTCAGGAAGAGAAGTCCCCATAGCAACAAGAGTCAATCCTATAACAGACTCTCCTACTCCCAACGACCTGGCTATCTCGCTCGACCCATCGACAAAAAGCCGACCACCGAAAATCAAAGCGACGAGCCCTCCAACGATATACAATAAACAACGCCATGTAGATAATGGTCTAATTTCAGCTTGTTCTTCTCCTGTATTATCGTGTGCGATAGCAAACGTATACCCGAGAAATATGGCAAAAAAGCAAAGCATAAGCAAACCGTCCGCCCTATTCAGTATATTCTCCGTACCGGTTTCCAAAAACACATCGTTAGCACAAATTAAGATAACCACACACGAGAGAATGGCGAGAGGTATTTCTTTTGTCAATGTTCCTTTGGTTATTGTTATAGGAGCAACAACTGCTGTCACACCAACGATCATCAAAATATTAAAAATGTTACTGCCCACAACATTCCCGATAGAAAGTTCGGCACTCCCATTAATAGCCGATACGATACTAACTGTCAACTCGGGAGCCGAAGTTCCAAAGGCCACAATAGTTAGACCTATTACCAGCGACGATATGTTAAACCTTTTAGCCAATGCAGCCGCTCCATCGGTCAAAAAATTAGCACCAGACAGGATTAAGCCCAAACCCACAAGTAAAAACAAAATACTCATCATGAATCTTTACGCTAATATTTATTATATGTAGGCAAATATACAAGAAATATGCCTAATATGAAAATCCACCTCAGACCAGAGATGCTCTTTTTCGCCCAATACGACCCGAAAGCAACTTGGTTCAATCAATTGAAACCAGCTTTTCGGTGAAAAAGAATCTTTCTTCAAAAACAAAACATGCACAATCCCCTTAAAAAACTCCTCTATCGTCTTATTCGAATAAGCATATCTTCATTAATTTATATTAAGAAATATCAGCTGTAAGAAAATAATCCATACCTTTGTTTGCAAACAAAGGGGTGCCTAAAAGCGGCTGAGATTATACCCTATGAACCTGATACGGATAATGCCGGCGCAGGAATTGTTCATAGTTCTATCTTTTTCAATACGGTTTTATGTGCATCCCCTTAAATGAAACAAACCGTATGAAAACTTATCCTGTCGTATTGACAATAGCCGGTTCGGACAGCAGTGGAGGAGCCGGAATACAAGCCGATTTGAAAACCATGTCGGCCATCGGGGTGTTCGGCGCATCGGCTATCACGGCCATTACGGCACAAAACACCTGCGAAGTGAGGGCCATACAAGGTATCGAACCCGATATCGTGCGGCAACAAATCGAAGCCGTACTCGACGACCTACCTTGTACAACCGTTAAATTAGGCATGCTATACTCTCGCGCGACCATCGAAACGATTGCCGATTGCCTGCAACGTTATCCATTACGGAATATCGTGCTCGATCCGGTTATGGTTTCTACTTCGGGTTGTCGGCTAATCGAGGAAGAAGCTATCTCTGCTGTTAAAACACTATTGTTGCCACAGGCGACAGTCATCACTCCCAATATTCCCGAAGCCGAGATACTGAGCGGACTTGCCATCGACAGTGAGAAAGATATGGGAAAAGCAGCCAACAGACTTTTTCAAGCCGGTTGTCGTGCTGTTCTCGTGAAAGGAGGACATTTGAAAGGAGCAGAATCCTGCGACATACTCTTTATGCCCAATTCTGTTCCTGTTCGCTACACCTCACCCCGCATTTCTACCCGGAATACACACGGAACAGGGTGTACCTTTTCTTCTGCCATCGCCTCTTATTTGGCGTTGGGACACATGTTAACCGATGCCGTTTCCCTCGCCAAAAAATATCTCACCCAAGCTTTACAGACCGGGGCCGACATTGCAATAGGAAGCGGTCATGGTTCGGTAAACCATTTTTTCGCCCCTCGTGTTTTAACCCCATTAAACCCAATTAAAGATGAAAATCTATATTAATCAAAAGGAAATAGAAGCCCAAGACAGCATTTCCATAAAAGAGTTACTCGATATGCAACAAATCTCCATCGAAGGTACGGCTATCGCCATCGACAACAAGCTGGTTCCCAAAAATGAATGGAACGACCGAATTTTAACCGAAGGGAACAAGATAACGATTATCCGGGCTACATTCGGAGGATAACGAACGGATTTCTCGAAATGAAATATATAGGCATTACAGAGGAACGCCCCATAGAACAGGAAAACCGCTTAATCACCGCCCTGCTCGACAACGGATTGGATTTACTCCACCTCCGCAAACCGAAGTATTCCGGAGAAAAAATAGAGCAACTGTTACTTTCGATTCCTCCCCGCTATTACGATCGAATAGTTCTCCACGACCATTTCGAACTGGCGGAAAAATACCGGCTTGCCGGTGTTCATCTCAATGGAAGGAATCCGCATTACCGACCTCTGTCGAACGACTATATCCCCACTCTATCTCGCTCTTGCCACTCCATCGAGGAACTGACGGACGGACAACAATACGACTATCTGTTTTTAAGCCCCATCTTCGACAGCATATCGAAAAAGGGATACCGTTCCGCATTCTCGTCCGAACAACTGACTAAGGCTGGGAAGGAAGGTGTTATCAACGAGAGAGTCATTGCCTTAGGCGGTATCACCCCCGAAAAGAAAACTGCTATAAAGGATTGGAATTTCGGAGGGATCGCCGTACTCGGTTTCCTGTGGCAGGAACCGACCATTGCAGGGGTTATTCGACAACTTACCCGATTAAGAAACGATTAATACGAACAAAATATGTTACAATTCATTACCCACCAGACACCCCGATTCGGAATCATAGAGGGAGCAGTTGCCGCCTTGAACGGAGGTTGCAAGTGGATACAGCTCCGCATGAAAGATGCTCCCATCGAAGCTGTCAGGCAAACCGCCCAGCAACTCATTCCGCTCTGTAAAGAACATGAAGCCATACTCGTCCTCGACGATTATGCCCAACTGGCGGCCGACCTTGACATAGACGGCGTTCATCTGGGAAAGCTCGACATGCCTGTTTCCGAAGCTCGTCTGCTTATCGGCGAGAAATACATTATCGGAGGAACGGCGAATACCTTTGATGACATACAAGGATTAGTCCGGCAAGATGCCGATTATATCGGCTTGGGACCATTCCGATATACCGAGACGAAAAAGAACCTGAGTCCTATCCTCGGCCTCGAAGGTTATGCCCGAATCATGGAACAATGCCGGACAAACGACTTGAAAATTCCAGTGGTCGCCATCGGAGGTATCACAGCCGACGATATTCCGGCCATCATTGAAACCGGAGTGTCGGGAATCGCTTTATCGGGAACGATCTTGCAAGCCGAAGATCCTGAAAAGGAAACTAAAAAAATAATAGACCTATTAAATAAATATCGTAAAGCATGAACAAATTAATTATCGGAGGACGGGAATTTTCCTCCCGCTTATTTGTAGGAACCGGAAAATTCAGTTCGAATGAACTAATGGAAAAAGCCATCGAAGCCTCCGGATCCGAAATGATTACCGTGGCCATGAAACGTATCAACATGACCCAAGAAGCCACAGACGATATGTTGACACACATCGACCGCAATAGAGTACAATTTCTACCTAACACATCGGGAGTACGCAATGCCGAGGAGGCCGTACTCGCGGCTCAATTTTCCAGAGAATGTTTCGGGACCGATTTCGTTAAACTCGAAATCCACCCCGATCCCAAATATCTCCTACCCGATCCTGTGGAAACCTTGAAAGCTACCGAACAACTGGCAAAACTGGGATTCGTGGTACTTCCCTATATTCAAGCAGACCCCGTACTTTGTAAACGGCTCGAAGAAGTCGGCGCTGCCACCGTAATGCCCTTAGGCGCACCGATAGGCACTAACAAAGGATTGCGCACTCGCGACTTCTTGCAAATTATCATTGAACAGAGTAACGTACCTGTCATCGTCGATGCTGGGATAGGTGCTCCTTCCCATGCCGCAGAAGCTATGGAACTGGGAGCCGATGCTGTGTTGGTAAATACGGCTATCGCCGTCGCCGGGAATCCCGTAGAAATGGCTATCGCATTCAAACAGGCTGTCGAAGCCGGCCGCCGAGCATACGAAGCCGGATTAGGCGCACAATACCATTTTGCACAAGCCAGCAGCCCGTTAACCTCTTTCTTAGATTAAACACAGAAGTAATATGGACACAAAAAAAATAATCAAAGATTCTTATCCCAGTTCCGAAAAAATATATATTCCGGGGAAATTATTCCCCATACAGGTGGGGATGCGAAAAATAAACCTCACCGACACAGTCACCGTAGAAAACGGAAAACGGATACACACGCCCAACGCTCCCGTATATGTATACGACACCAGTGGGCCCTATACCGATCCCGATATTACGGTAGATATAGACAAAGGGCTTCCACGTCTGCGCGAATCATGGATTACGGCACGAGGCGATGCGGAGCGACAAGACGATATCACCTCGGAATACGGCCGTGCCCGTCGCGACGACCCGTCTCTCGACCCTATACGATTCAAAAATACTCCCCTTCCCTACAAAGCCAAACCGGGACATGCCATCACGCAAATGTATTATGCCCGACAGGGAATCGTCACGGCCGAAATGGAATATGTCGCCATACGGGAAAACTTGCAAAACGAACAATTAGGCATTAAAAGCCACATCACACCCGAATTCGTGCGACAAGAGATAGCCGCCGGGCGAGCGATCATTCCGGCGAATATCAACCACCCGGAAGCCGAGCCGATGATTATCGGCCGTAATTTCTTGGTCAAATTAAACACCAACATCGGGAACTCTGCTCTATCCTCAGGTATAGAAGAAGAGATCGACAAAGCCGTATGGAGTTGCCACTGGGGGGGCGACACACTGATGGATCTATCGACCGGCGACCACATACACGAAACCCGTGAGTGGATTATCCGGAACTGTCCTGTCCCCGTGGGAACTGTCCCCATCTACCAAGCCCTTGAAAAAGTAAATGGAAAAGTCGAAAATCTGTCGTGGGAGATTTACCGCGACACACTCATCGAACAATGCGAGCAAGGAGTGGACTATTTCACCATTCACGCCGGCGTGTTGAAAGCTCATGCCGAATTGGTGGGCGAACGACTTACCGGAATCGTATCGCGCGGAGGGTCTATTATGACGAAATGGTGCGTCATTCACAATCAGGAAAGTTTCCTGTACACCCATTTCGATGAAATCTGCGAAATCTTAAAACAATATGACGTAGCGATTTCTCTGGGTGACGGTATGCGTCCGGGCTCGATACACGATGCCAACGACCGTTCGCAATTCCTCGAACTCGATGTGTTGGGCGAACTCACTACAAAAGCATGGGCTCATGATGTACAGGTCATTATCGAAGGCCCCGGCCATATCCCCATGCACAAAATCAAAGAAAATATGGAAAGAGAACTGAACAGTTGCCACGAAGCACCTTTCTATACGTTAGGCCCATTGACGACCGACATCGCACCGGGATACGACCACATTACATCGGCTATCGGAGCGGCTCAAATCGCGTGGTTAGGCACAGCCATGATCTGTTATGTAACCCCCAAAGAGCACTTGGGATTACCCGATCGAGAAGATGTGCGTAACGGTGTTATCGCTTATAAAATAGCTGCACATGCCGCCGACCTTGCCAAAGGATTTCCCGGAGCACAAATACGCGATGATGCCATGAGCAAGGCCCGATATGAGTTCCGCTGGAAAGACCAATTCAATTTGGCACTCGATCCCGAACGTGCCCTTGAATACTACAAACAGGGCTCGTTCCACGACGGTAATTATTGTACCATGTGCGGACCGAATTTCTGCGCCATGCGCCTGTCACAAGATATTACCGACTGTATCGAGAAATAAATGATAAAAAACGATTACTAAAAACAAAAGAAAGATATGTTTTCCGACGAATTAGAAAAATATTCTTGGGAAGATATAACAGCCTGCATAGCTTCGAAACAGAGTCGCGATGTCGAAATCGCTCTTGGTAAAGAGCATTTACAACTCGACGATTTCATGGCGCTCGTTTCACCGGCTGCCGCCCCCTATATAGAACACATGGCGGCATTGAGCAGACTCTATACCCAAGAACGTTTCGGCAAAACGATACAGATGTATGTACCGCTTTATATCACCAATTCATGTACAAACCACTGTGTCTACTGTGGATTCAATCACAATAACCCCATCGCCCGAATTATTCTTACCGAGAAAGAAATCGAAAATGAATGCCGGGCAATCCGTCAAATGGGACCGTTCGAGAATTTGCTTATCGTAACCGGAGAAAATCCACGCGATGCCGGAGTCGATTATTTGGAACGAGCTCTACAAATAGCACGTCCCTACTTCTCGAACCTATCGATAGAAGTCATGCCCCTCAAAAGCGAAGATTACTATCGCTTGACCCAATCGGGTCTCAACGGCGTGGTCTGCTTTCAAGAAACCTATCATAAAGACCGGTACAAAGTATACCACCCGAAAGGCATGAAATCTATCTTCGAATGGAGAGTAAACGGATTCGACCGCATGGGACAAGCCGGTGTACACAAAATAGGTATGGGAGTGCTCATCGGATTGGAAGACTGGCGTACCGATGTAACCATGATGGCCATACACTTGCAATACTTGCGCAAGCACTATTGGCAAACTCGATATAGTGTCAACTTCCCCCGCATGCGTCCGTCCGAAGGTCATTTTCAGCCCAATGTAATCATGACGGATAAAGAGCTGGCACAGTTGATTTTTGCATTTCGTATTTTCGACCACGACGTGGATATTTCCGTATCCACCCGAGAAAACGCAAAATTCAGAGATCACATCGCCACTCTCGGAGCTACTTCGATAAGCGCAGGTTCGAAAACCGACCCGGGAGGTTATGCCACTTATCCGCAAGCGTTAGAACAATTTTCGGTCAGCGACGAACGGACACCCGCCGAAGTGGAACAAGCAGTCAAAGCTATGGGATATGAGGTCGTATGGAAAGACTGGGACAAAATATTCGATCGATGAACGAAAGGTATATTCGCCAGACCATGATTCCCGGAATCGGGGAAGCAGGACAAGAAAAATTGAAGAATGCTAAGGTATTGATTGTCGGTATAGGAGGGTTAGGTTCTCCCATCTCTCTATATCTGACCGCTGCCGGAGTAGGACAAATAGGACTTATCGACGATGATATCGTTTCAAGTAGCAACTTACAAAGGCAAATTCTTTATACCGAGGCAGAAATAGGACAATCGAAAGTCGAGTGCGCTTATCGGAGACTGTTGGCTCTGAACAGTTCAACTCGATTCGAGACCTATCCTAACCGCTTCACCCCCGACAATGCAGATCAACTTGTCTCCGCTTACGATATCATTGTCGACGGATGTGACAATGCTGCGACCCGTTATCTGATCGACGAAGTCTGTTCCCGCTTCAAAAAGCCCTATGTATATGGAGCCATTTCGGAATTTCGGGGACAGGTTTCCGTCTTTAATTACCGAGGCGGACATCGATATAGCGATCTTTATCCCCGCCCCAAAGTTATTCCCCCGACTCGCCCCGGAGGAGTTATCGGTACTATTCCGGGAATTATTGGCTGTATGGAAGCCGCAGAAGTGATTAAAATCATCACCGGCTATGGCGAAGTTTTAAGCGGGAAACTTTTCCTGCTCGACTCACAAACTTTACAACACGAAATCATCGAGATATAACAAATCACTTAGCCGTACGGTATAATCTATCGTACGGCTCTCATATCATCAATCAAGCTACATAAAATACGAAACAAGTTATTTCATCAAAATAAGATGAATGCCAATTATGTCACAACTCATCTTTCTGTATATTTCAAATCCTTTAGTCGGGGAGATTTCGTATCAGTCAAACGTCTATCAAACGCTGCATACAAATACATAGTAGCAATCGAAGAGTAGGGAGACCATTTCTTACAACGATGTATAATAGCTTGTACCTTCACGTTTTCCGTATTATATAACCATTTATAAGCAGACAGAAAAGTTGCATCCTCATAAGGAAGCACATTGGGACGACCGAGTTTATACAGATACATTTTCGCGGTCCATGAGCCGATACCTTTAATAGAAGTCAAAAACTTCATAATATCCATATCAGATAATCCTCTTAAATTCTTTAAATCAAGGACACCCACTTCCATCATAGAAGCAATTTGCAAAATACATTCGGCCTTTCTTGCAGAAATTCCTATATTTCTAAGCTCATCTATCGACAAACTACAAACTACATCGGACTTTATTTCACCTCCACATAAATCGGATAACCGCCTTATCATTATATCTGCAACTCCAATAGAAAGCATTTGAGAAATAATTTGCTCCGTCAAAAATTGGAAATCGTCTTTGTTGTCAATATAAGAAATTTCACCAATTTGGTCTATCAGCCAAGCCAATTTCCTATCTTTTTTTCTAAGATAAGAAACACCTTTTTCGCACAAAAAAGATTTTTCCTCCTTCATATAAAACTACCACACTAGAATTCAAGAAGAAACGACCTTCAATCCTATAATAGAAACTATCAGCGTAAAAATAAAAAAAAGTCTACCGAAACTTATCGGTTCTTTAAAAAAAATTATACCCATTAAAACCGTACCTACGGCTCCAATTCCTGTCCAAACAGCATAAGCTGTCCCGATAGGCAAAGTTCTTAATACTTTGGTTACAATAAATAAACTCAATGCAATTGCGCTTACCGTACCTAAACACCATAATCCCTTCTCAACGCCGACAGTCTTACTTACTTTACCTAAACAAAAAGTAAAAATAAGTTCTATACATCCAGATAAAATTAAAAGAACCCAATTCATAATCTCCGTTTTTTTATTTTCGGAGGGCAAAGTTCGTTATTTAAGGACTCTTTTTATTTTACATTGTTTAAAAAATGATTTTACATAGGATAAAAATTATCTTATTTTAGCCCGAATACGACTTAAATTCACTTGGGATATACCTAAATAAGAAGCTATTATACCCAACTGAACACGTTGTGTTATGTCGGGACATTCTTTTATAAGTCCTATATATCTTTCCATTGAAGTCTTAAACTGCCTCGTTATAAATAATTTCTCGGATTTTATACAAGCATACTCAGCATACTTACGTCCCCAGTTTGCAATATGTATATCATTCAAATACAGTTCTTGAAGATTCTTCAAATCAATTTCATATAAAACACAATCCTCTAAGAGTTCCACATTCGCATATTCACCCAAACCCGTAAAAAGTGTTTGTAACGGAAATACTAAATCACCCTCTTGACCAATCCAAAATGTGATTTCTTTTTCTTCCTTACAAGCGTATGCCCGAACAATACCATTCTTTATAAAGTAAGATTTAGTTTCTTTTCTATTCTCTCGAAACAGGCAAAAGTTCTTAGGATATTCGACTTCCGAAACAAAGCGAAGTAAAGTATCCAATGATATCTGAGGCAATTGACAAATACTATTTATAATATCTTCGATAGTCATATTATAAAATCTAAATATCCATATATAAAAAACATCAAGAGATTCTTCTGTAAATAAAAGGTCTGTAAAAAGAATACTCTCACTGATCAATTGTAACTGTCATCTGTATTTACCCCCCAAAGGCTATCGACCAAATTCTATTTAAATTTACAAATCCAATAATCCGTCGGGGATATTCAGATACAACTTGCGATTATCTTCGTCTATTTCACAAACAAATTCATCGACAGCCGGTATAAGCAACAATCGCCCGTTATATTCCACTTCAAACAATACATTTTCCGTAGAATCATCGATCGAGACAATCTTTCCCAACTCTCCTTTCTCGCTATCGATCACTGTGAATCCTATAAAATAATCTCCCGGAGCTTCATCTTCATTCGACTCTTTATAATAAGACTTCGGGAAATAAACATCGAGTAAAGTAAATGGACGCGCATCCGCTTCATTATCTACATCTTCCAATTTAATCAAAGCCGTCGTATCGCTTTTAAACCTATATTCCTCGATAAAAAACGGTACGAATATGCCATCTATCTCACATACGATATAAGAACACTCCGTGCGGTCGAACACATCGTCGGTAAAAGTAAAAGACAACTCGCCTTTCACTCCATGAGGCTTATTAAACCTTCCTATCCTTATCAATTCTTCCCTTGTAATCATTCTTTCACTTTTATTTCGTCCAAATCCACACCGGTTACAACCGTGTATTTTCCATCTACCTGCACCCATCGAGAGAGTAAAACTTTTTTTCGAAACTCCCCGATATACCGGTACAGGCTATCGAAATATTCGGGCATGTTATAATCGAGAGCTTTGACATGTACATAAATCGTCCAACTGTCACGGGCATCGTAACAAACCGTATCGAACACTGCAACCGTCGGTTCATCGGCCCGAAACCGGCGTATCTCACACAAATAGGCATACAACGAATCTAATAACTGCCGAGAACTTCGCCGGGGAATAACCGTTACCTCGTCGCTCCCGACGACCTCGACAATCTGTTTCCTCGCTTTTGCCGAATCGCCAAGCACCTGTATCACAAAATGACCTTTTTCATCGACATACGCCGCCCCCAAATATTTTGGGAAATCCTTCCATTGAAAATAAGAAGGATTCTTTCCTATCGCAGCCAAATATTTCCGATACAAACGGTATCCGGTAGAATCGCAAGTCTCCTCTACTGGACCTTCCGCCACAATCGTATCGGAAGTTTTCCCGCCGTCGGCACGCTCCTGTACTTGCTGCGAACAAGAAGACAGGAGCAATCCCGCCACGACAACACAAAAATACCACCCTTTCATCGATCTATAAACGGGTAATACGCGCACCTATCGCATTGAGTCGTTTATCGACATCTTGATACCCCCTATCGATTTGGTCTATATTATGAATACGACTTGTACCCTCGGCGCTCATTGCGGCGATAAGCATGGCTATTCCCGCTCGAATATCGGGTGAAACCATATTGGTAGCCCTCAACGTGTGTGCGTGAGCCTGACCGATAACTGCCGCCCTATGCGGGTCACAAAGAATGATTTGCGCTCCCATATCGATAAGTTTATCCACGAAAAACAAACGGCTCTCGAACATCTTTTGATGAATCAAGACGCTACCTTTCGCCTGTGTCGCCACAACGAGGAATACGCTTAACAAGTCGGGAGTCAATCCCGGCCACGGAGCATCGGCAAAAGTCATAATCGAACCATCGATGAAAGTCTCTATCTCGTAACATTCATGTTCGGGTATATGAATATCGTCGCCCTGCTGTTCCACGGTTATCCCTAACCGTCGGAAACTATCGGGAATAATTCCCAAATCGTTATACGATACATTTTTAATCGTAATATCCGAACGTGTCATCGCTGCCATACCGATAAAACTACCCACCTCGATCATGTCGGGAAGAATAGTATGCTCACACCCTTTTAACGATGAAACTCCGTGAATGGTGAGCAGATTAGACCCAATACCTTCGATATGCGCCCCCATACGGTTCAACATTTTTGAAAGTTGTTGCAAATAGGGCTCGCAAGCGGCATTATAAATCGTCGTATCGCCTTCGGCCAATACAGCTGCCATTAGAATATTTGCCGTACCTGTAACCGATGCTTCATCGAGCAACATGTAACTACCCCGCAATTTATCGGCTTTAATTTCATAACGCTGGGCTTTGGGACAATAATTGAATGTAGCTCCCAACTTTTGGATACCGAGAAAATGGGTATCCAACCGGCGTCTCCCGATTTTATCGCCTCCCGGTTTCGGTAAAACGGCATACCCGAAACGAGCCACAAGCGGTCCGATAATCATTACCGACCCCCGCAAAGAAGCTCCTTTTTGAAAAAATTCGTCACTATCGAGATAATCGAGATTTATCTTATCGGCCTTGAAACTGTACGCATTCAGACCTATGCGTTTTACCGTCACGCCCAAATCTCGCAAAAGTTGTATCAAATTATTTACATCGAGTATATCGGGAATATTGTATATCTTCACTTCTTCCGGGGTCAACAGTGTAGCACACAAAACCTCCAACGCCTCATTTTTAGCTCCTTGCGGTATCAGATCACCATTTAAGCGATGCCCGCCTTCAATAATAAAAGATGCCATACTCTCTTTCTCTATTAAGGTTAATGAGTGAAAGATACAAAAAAAGCGGTTATTTACCCGCTTTTTTCGAATTATTTTTTGATTTACGCTGCTGCACGGCCGGTTCCCTCACATCTCTCAAATGATATGTGGATGCATCGAGATCGATCACACCATGTGTATACTCTCGCAAATCTTTCAAAATCTTCTCATCTTCCACCGAATCCTTATTCCATTGATAAAACAGCTTTTTCATATGATTCGCCAGCATGGAAACCAATGCACTCCTTTCGGGTCCATCGGGCATCGACTCCGCCTTTTTCAACATCTCTTCCATAATTTTCCCATAATGACGATACTTTATGGGAGAAGCCTGATAAGGAACCGACTCGGGCACGGTATGAAGATTTTCTTTTTTGATGATTTCATACGGATAATCGATATCCAACTTGAAGTCGGACATAATTGCCAAATGATCCCACAATTTGTGCTTAAAGTCCTCGATATCCCGTAAATGAGGAAACAGATTCCCCATGATATTTATAATCGTATTGGCACAACGGGTACGTTCCGCTTTGTCCTCTATGGTCATGCAGTGATCTACCATCTGCTGCACATTGCGGCCATATTCGGGCAACACGAGTCTTTTCAATTCCGAAGTATATTGCATATAATTTCTATTGATATAACTTTTATAATATTTTATTTTTAGGAGTCGTGGCTATAAACTCTTTCAGATAAAAAGGTTCGAAATAAGCCACGTCTTCAAATTGCCCGTTACGGAAAGCACGCTCGGCCAATGCCAACATATCGGTAGCCAAAGGAACTATTCCTTCTACAAATATGGCATTGCGATGTTTAATCACATCTTTACATTTTGTCGAGCCGTTTCCCGAAAATACGATCCGACGATTGTCCAACAAGTCCGAGAAAGTATGCTCATCGATTACATATGCACCGACAGGAACGACATCATTTAACGCATTATCGTAAACAGCCGAATAGACCTCCATGCGACGGGCATCGATCATAGGACAATATAACACATCTTCCTCAAAATAGTTTCTAAACATGGTCGTACAAGCCAAAAGTTCGAGCGTAGGAACTGAGATGAGAGGAACTTTCAATCCGAAACAAAGACCTTTGGCTTCCGAAACACCGATACGCAATCCCGTATAGGAACCGGGACCGCTACTCACGGCAACCGCATCCACCTTGGCTCCTTTATCTCTCGAAAAATCCATAATCTGTTTTACATATACTCCTAACAACGAAGCATGCGAAGGCCCCTCGAAATTCTCGAAATGGCATTGAACGACACCATCGGAAGACAGGGCGGCGGAACAAACAGACGTAGAAGTCTCTATATGTATAATATTCGGCATAATTCAATCCGTAAAGTATGATTTATCTCCCGATATCCGGTCGGAAAGGCGATAAACCAACGATGTAATCAACGTTAACGAGTGTACAAAATTAGCTCTTTTTTTTCAATTTATTGCTTTCTCATCGGAATTAAGATTAAATTTGCAAAAACATTTACAGACTTATGATACAATCGATGACCGGTTTTGGTAAAGCCGTAGTGGAATTACCGCATAAAAAAATAACTGTTGAAATAAAATCCTTAAATAGTAAACAACTCGATTTATCGACCCGTATTCCTCAACAATACAGGGAAATGGAGATGGAAATTCGATCCGAAATAGCCAAACGTCTGGAACGTGGGAAAGTAGACTTCTTCGTATACAGCGAAGCTATCGGCAAGGAGGCTTCTGCCCAAATAAATATTCCGGTTTTGGAAGGTTATTTCCAACAAGTCAAAGAAGCCTCGGTCAAATTAGGTATTGCGATGCCCGACGACTGGTTCTCCATCTTGTTACGTCTGCCCGATGCCATGAGCTCCGAAAGTCAAGAGATAGACGAAACAGAACTCAACGCTTTGAGAAAAGCAGTCGACCAAGCCATCTCTCAATTGGAAGAGTTCAGAATTCAGGAAGGAGCCATGTTGCAGCACCTTTTTGAAGAGAAAATCGCCAACATAGCTCATTTGTTACAAGAGGTAGAACCTTACGAAAAAGAGCGCATCGAAAAGATAAAAGGTCGGATAATCGACGCTTTGAACAAAATCGACAATTTCGATTACGACAAAAACAGATTTGAACAAGAGATGATTTTCTACATCGAGAAACTCGACATCAATGAAGAAAAACATAGACTCGACAATCACTTGAAATATTTTCTTGAAACCCTGCAATCGGGCAAAGGGCAAGGCAAAAAACTTGGATTTATCAGTCAGGAAATGGGACGTGAAATCAACACACTCGGTTCCAAATCGAACCATGCCGAGATGCAACGCATTGTCGTGCGTATGAAAGACGAGTTGGAACAAATCAAAGAGCAAGTACTAAATGTAATGTAATGGAACAAAGAGGTAAACTCATCATCTTTTCGGCGCCCTCCGGTTCGGGTAAATCCACCATCATACAATCGTTATTGAATCGAGATTTGAACCTGTCATTCTCTATCTCTGCCACCAGTCGTGCTCCGAGAGGGACTGAGAAAAACGGCGTCGAATATTATTTCATCACACCCGATGAATTTCGCGAACGTATAGCGAACGACGAATTTCTGGAATATGAAGAAGTCTATGCCGGGAAATTCTACGGCACTTTGAAAAGCGAAGTAGAACGGATTCTCGACTCGGGGAAAAATGTTATTTTCGATGTCGACGTTGTCGGCGGACTCAACATAAAAAAATATTACGGGAACCAAGCTCTCGCTTTGTTTATTCAGCCACCCAGCATACAAGCGTTGGAACAACGATTGAAAAACAGAGCGACAGATACCCCGGAAGTTATAGCCCACCGGATAGCAAAAGCGGAATACGAATTGTCGTTCGCACCAAAATTCGATAAAATCATAGTGAACGATATTTTGGAAAAAGCCCAAGAAGAGGCATACCGTTCAATAAGACAATTTCTCGATAAATGATAAGTAAAACATGCAACCGATAAAGACAGCCTTTTTCTCCGGGACGTTCAATCCGGTTCATACCGGTCACCTCATATTAGCGAACTACTTGTGCGAATATGAAGGATTCGACGAAATATGGCTGTCTGTGTCTCCTCAAAATCCTCTACGAGAAAAATTGTCCTCGAATAATGATAGACAACGAATCGAAATGTTAAATATGGCCGTGAACGGCAATTCTAAGATTCGGACGACCGATATAGAATTTACCCTACCCCGCCCCTCCTATACGATTCAAACACTCGAAGCCCTCAGAAAGAAATATCCCGAAAGGATATTTACCTTAATTATCGGTGCAGATAACTGGCTTTCATTCAACAGATGGAAAGCCTACAATAAAATTATCGAAGAGTATCCTATTTATATCTATCCGCGCCGGGGTTACGACATAGACGAAAGGTCGCTGCCTGCAAACGTAAAATTGTGTCATGCTCCTATCATAGAAATTTCATCGACCCAAATACGACAGGGAATTTCAGAAGGGAAAAATATGAACTATTTCATACCTCGACCGGTATATGATTATATCATAAATCACGGACTTTATAAAAATAAAGACTAATGGACGAACGTATTTATTCAAAAAATATCATCGAATTTGTAACGGTCAGTGCCGAATATTGTGCTTTTATCGAACGTATTCCGGAATTGGAGAAAGAAGAATTTCTCGATAAAATCATAAAAATACTACCATTGCTATATCTGAAAGCAACACTATTAACCCCGGAAGAACCCGAAGAAGATGGATTCTCCGAAAAATTCGTCACAGAGAATATGTACGAGAGCATTCGGGAAAACATAGAAAGTCTATTGGGGGAAGACGACAGTTATCTGGAAGTATTTCAAAACGATATGAAATACAGTGAAACCCCGATAATAGCCAATGTTTCGGAAGCTCTTGCCGATATTTATCAAGACTTGAAAGATTTCATTTCGGTATATCGCATGGGAAATGAGCCTCAAATGCTCGAAGCTCTTTACATTTGTTTCGAAAATTTCGTTACATACTGGGGGCAACAACTAGTTAATGTACTCCGAGCATTACACAACATAAGATACACTCTGGATAACGATGATGATGAATGTGACGACAATTGCGACTGTGAACACCATCATTCTCACTCCGATAATTACACCGATATATTCGGTCATCAACAAGAGAACGGAGATATTCTCGACAAGTTGAACGATGATTTGGATTAAAAAATTATGGAGAACGATACACCCAATAAAATAAAAATCAGTAAAGAAATCATTGCTACTTTACCCATAGAAACATTTCCGGGGAAAATAGTCGTAATTGATAATGAAAGAGATGCCGATAATGCAGTACTCCAACTAAATAACGAGAGAATTATCGGATTCGACACAGAGACTCGGCCAACTTTCAAAAAAGGAAAAAGCAATCATGTAGCACTTATCCAATTATCGACCCACGATACATGTTATCTGTTTCGTATAAATCGCATAGGATTTACACCTGCGATTAAGAATCTGCTCGAAAACGAATCCCTCTTGAAAGTAGGAATATCGCTCAAAGATGACTTCTGTATGTTGAGTCGGCTAAACGGCGGACAATTTATACCGAGAAATTTTATAGAATTACAAAAATTCGTGAAGAAATACAACATCGAAGATCAAAGTCTACAAAAAATCTATGGTATAGTTATCGGGAAAAAAATTTCCAAAGGGCAACGATTATCCAACTGGGAAGCCGATCATCTTACCGAAAATCAACAACTTTATGCAGCGACCGATGCTTGGAGTTGCATAAAAATATACGAAGTTTTGAAATCTGGAAAATTCAAATCCCCCATATATAAAATTCAACCCTCGTCTTTATAAAACTACAATATTATGAAACGATACGACATTATAGCATTGCTCTTGGTTATTTATTTGGCTGTGATGGCCTACTTCGGCAGAGGTATGCTTTTGAGCGGAAATTACTGGGAATATTTTAGTATTATCGGTGTTACTTTACTCGTCATTTTCATACTCAGATGGGCAATGAAACGTAGAGAAAAAATCAGAGAAGAACGAAGGAAAAAGCAAGACGCCTCTGAACGAAGAACCCTACGAAACGACAATATATCATAAACCATAAATAAAATTCATCGGACTATGACAAAGAAAGTACTATTAACCTTTTTGGTTATATGGTTGTTTTCGAACACCGGTTCGGCTCAAATCCTAAAAAACACATGGATCATCAACCCTCAATTAAGCGGCTTTAATTTAGGCAGTACCCACACGGAAGATACGGGCAAAGAAACGTTCGACCTCGGACTAAAAGTCGAAGCAGGTAATTTCATTGCCAATAATTTGGCTATTCTTGTCGGGATCGGCGGTGACTTCGCATGGAATAAAGAGTACAAAGACAATAGCATCGATATAATGGGAAGCATTAGATATTATACGCTCACGACTCTGTTTCTCGGCGTAAACGCAGGATACACCCATGCATGGTATAAACCCAAAGGAAGTGATTCTCAATGCAGAGATTACCTATATGTCGGAGCAGAGCTGGGATATGCGATTTTCGTGAGTCACAACATATCTCTGGATCCGGCCGTATATTGGAAGCACAGTTTTACCGATAAATTCAACCAGTACGGAATAAAAATGGGACTTTCTGTCTATTTCTAAGAAGTTAATATATAAAACACATAAACACAATGACTGAAAAAATGAACCAATTGATGAAGGACGTCCCGGCTATACGATGGACGGCCCTTATTCTACTGGCAAGTGCCATGTTTTTCGGGTATATTTTTATGGATATACTATCGCCTTTACAAGAACTTTTGCAAACATCAAGAGGGTGGTCTCCCGATGCCTATGGACACTATGCCGGTTCTGAAACATTCCTGAATGTATTCGTATTCTTTTTAATTTTTGCGGGTATCATTCTCGATAAAATGGGTGTTCGCTTCACGGCTATTCTTTCCGGGGCCGTTATGCTCGCAGGGGCATCCATCAACTATTTCGCTGTCAGCAATGCATTTATCGGTAGCGGAGCAGAATCTCTCATGAACCGATTTATGAATTTACCTTTGGAATGGTGGAACATCACCCCGTTTTACGAGGGCATGCCTGCGTCGGCTAAAATGTCGGCTATCGGTTTCATGTTCTTCGGTTGTGGCGTAGAAATGGCGGGAATTACAGTTTCCCGCGGAATTGTCAAATGGTTCAAAGGAAAAGAAATGGCACTTGCCATGGGGGTAGAAATGGCTATTGCCCGTGTGGGAGTCGCCGTAGTCGTCTTAGGCTCTCCGATCTTGGCCAATAAAATCTCTCCTATCGATGTATCTCGTCCTGTTCTCGTAGCAGTTATATTACTGGCAATCGGGCTCATCTGTTTTATCACTTATGCCTTCATGGATAAAAAACTCGAACGACAGATGGGCGAAAGCGGTGAGGAAAAAGACGATCCTTTCAAATTGAAAGATCTCAAACTCATTTTTTCGAGCAAAGTATTCTGGTTAGTAGCTCTTCTTTGCGTACTCTACTACTCGGCTATTTTCCCATTCCAAAAATATGCAATCAATATGCTGCAATGTAATTTAGGATACACGGCCGAACAAGCCGGTTGGGTATTTTTCGTATTCCCTTTGGGTGCGGCGGCTATTACTCCCATTTTAGGAAATTTTCTCGACCATCGTGGTAAAGGAGCTACTATGCTCATTTTCGGTGCACTGTTAATGATTGCCTGCCATTTGGTATTCGCATTGGTGTTGCCGGCCCTGAAAGGTACTACCGCAGCTGTTATTGTCGCCTATTTATCTATCATATTATTGGGAATCTCTTTTTCATTGGTTCCTGCTTCTTTATGGCCGTCCGTCCCCAAACTTGTAGACAACAAGCTATTAGGTTCGGCGTACGCCGTTATTTTCTGGATTCAAAACATAGGATTATATGCATTCCCCATGATTATAGGTGCAGCATTGAGAATCTCGAATCCCGGCATAACCGATCCGTTACAATACAACTATACAACCCCTATGCTTATATTTGCAAGTTTAGGTGTGTTGGCTCTTCTCTTCGGGTTATGGTTAAAAGTTGAGGACAAGAAACGTGGATACGGGCTCGAACTTCCCAATATTCAAAAATAATGATAAAAGAAAAAGAATAATACATTAGTTATTAGTCCAATATAATCGGCAATAGAGTATAAACATCTATTGCCGATTTTTCTTTTCTTCCCAATTAAACTACGAACAGTAGTTAATAAACTATTTTGTTTAGTTTTATTAACTACAATAATTAGTTGAAAAACTAAAACATTTAGTTTATTTGTATCACAAATAGAAAAAATATGAAAGGACTTACATCGAAAGAAGAGGAAATCATGAATTATTTCTGGCATAAAGGGCCATTATTCGTGAAAGAACTGTTGGATTTTTATGACGAACCCAAACCTCACTTCAATACGTTATCGACCATCGTAAGAGGACTCGAAGAAAAAGGCTATGTGTCTCACAAAGCATATGGTAAAACCTATCAATATTTTGCTGTTGTAAGCGAAGAATCGTTCAAAAAACGGACCTTGCGACAAGTCATACGTAAATACTTCAACAGCTCCTATTTGGGAGTCGTTTCCTCTTTAATCGAGGAAGAAGATATTTCACTGAAAGAATTGAAAGAACTTATCGAAAAAGTAGAAAAAGGAAACGCAGAACAATAACCAATCACCACCAATGGGCGCATTCTTTGTTTATATATTAAAAGCCTCTGTTTATCTAGCCATTCTGTATCTGTTTTACAGTATATTGCTAAGTAAGGAAACATTTTACCGCTACAATAGAACAGCATTGCTACTATTGATACCTCTATCGTCTATTCTTCCGCTATATCCGGTTCATACGGCTGTTCCCGAAACGTATTCAAACACCACTATACTCGACAGTCTGCCGACAATATCTTATATAGAAAACGAATCACAAAGTAAAATCCCGATAGGTATTATCGCGGTATTAAGTATCTATCTCATCGGGATTTTATACTTTATCACCAGATATGTCTGCACAATTATAAAACTTCTGCGACTGATTCGGAGCGGGGAAAAATATACCGACAGCGACGGACTTTCTCTTGTCGTTATCTCCCAATCCATTGCTCCTTTCAGTTGGTTCGGGAAAATAGTCATTTCAAAAGCCGACTTCCAAAACCATCGCCGAGAAATACTCCTACACGAATCTGCACACATTCGTAAACATCATTCATGGGATTTACTGGCTGCCGATCTCTGTATAGGATTACAATGGTTCAATCCGGCCGCTTGGTTACTGAAACGAGAGCTGCAAACCGTACATGAATACGAAGCCGATAATTACGTTCTGGAACAAGGCATCGATGCCAAACAATACCAATTACTGCTAATAAAACGATCGGTCGGTTCCAAGTTTTATTACATAACCAATCACTTTAATCACAATAAACTTAACAAAAGAATTACCATGATGTTAAAAAAGAAATCAAACCGCAAAGCGACCTTGAAGTATCTCTACGTCATACCGGTCGCATTATGTACCGTTTCGGTATTCGCCCACCCCGAAATCTCCGATGAATTAAACAAAGTATCCTCAGTCGATTTGAGTAACTTGACAGCTATGATCGGTAGTTCCGAAAACACCGCAACCATAAAAAATAAAGAGATAGAAATATCCGGGTGTGTTTTAGACATAGAAACCAACGAACCTATCGTCGGAGCCACCGTCTTGGTCAAAGGCAGCAATACAGGAACAGTAACCGATCTAAACGGAAACTTCTCCTTAAAAACGCCCATAGGAAAAACTTTGCTCATCTCTTATGTCGGTTTAGGCTCGGCCGAAATCAGTTGCAATGACAAAGACAGGCAAAATCTGAAAATATACCTCGGCGAAAGCAGCGAAAAGAATAACAGTTCGAAAATTATCATAGTCGGTAACAAAACCGAGCCGAACACTTCGATCGGCACGAAAGGAAAAATCAACAGCATAACCATTACGACAAAAGACAGTGTAGAAAACAATAGACAGAAAATCGATACAAAAGGAAAAATTAGCAATATAAATGTAGATGTCCAAAAAGATGGTTCGGTCATAGTCGATGAAAACAACAATACCAGAGTCTTTTACGATCCTATATATATTTTAGACGGTAAAAAAATTTCCAAAGACAAATTCAAAAACCTCGATGCCGACAAAATAAAATCGATAACTGTCCTCAAAGGAGAGGAAGCGATCAAAAGTTATGGAAAAGATGGTGAAAATGGAGTCCTTATCATACAAACCAAAGGAAACGCTGCAACTTCGACAGATCCGATAAAAACCATAACGATTACCAAGAAAGATACTTCTGAGGATATCATGAAAAATACACTTTGCATCGTAGACGGGAAAAAGATTTCGGAAACAGAACTAAAAAATATAGATCCCAACAATATACAAAGTATAACAGTCCTAAAAGATGAAAAATCGAAGGAAGAATATGGAGCAACCGACAAAGATTGCGTTATATGGATTACCTTGAAAAAATAATATGACTCGACGACTGAATGCAAAAAGGCTGTTTTCAAAATAGAAAACAGCCTTTTTGTTTTATTGCTCTACTTTTCTGACTTTCATTTTTGCCCGTACAAACTCTATTACGGCAGGTAACAAAGATACAAATATAATCGCGACAATCAGAAGTTTTAAATTTTTCTGAACAAAAGGCAAATCACCGAAGAAATAGCCCGCATAACAAAAAATCGCTACCCACAAAGCGCCTCCGATCAGATTATACATCATGAAATAATAATAGTGCATTTTCCCCATACCACCCACAAAAGGAGCAAAAGTACGAACGATAGGGACAAACCGAGCTATAATTATGGTTTTCCCTCCATATTTTTCAAAGAAAGCATGGGTTTTCTCTAAATGGCTTTGTTTGAAAATCTTTGAATTGGGGTTACTGAATAGCTTCTTACCGAAAAAATGGCCTATTGCATAATTACAAGAATCTCCCAATACCGCAGCGACAAACAAAATAAGTACCAAAACATTTATTTCTAAGGGAATTCCGGGCAACGCTGTAATAGCCCCAGCGACAAAAAGTAAAGAATCTCCCGGTAAAAAGGGTGTGACAACCAAACCCGTCTCACAAAAAATAATCATAAACAATATAGCATAAGCCCAAGTATGATAATCCTGTACTATCTCAATCAGATGCTTGTCTATATGCAAAATAAAGTCAATCAAAAATTCCATAAATCCATATATAAATACATTAACTTTATTGGGGCATAGTCACTTTGAAATAAGGATTTTCTACATGCTGTTCAAACACGATACGCTTCATATCTTCTACACGATCGGGATATTGGGCAGCCAAATCACAATCCTCATGAATATCATCGACCAAATTATACAAATGACATTTACCCTTCTCAACAAATAACTTCCAATCGCCTTGCCGAACTGCAATTTGATCGGTCTCGCAAAACTCCCAATAAAGAAACTCATGATTCTTTTGATGTTTGTCTTTACCCAGCAAGGTAGGTTTGAATGAAAGTCCATCGAAATAGTCTTTCCTATTCTCTCCATATCGCTCGATATGATTCACCCCTATCAAGTCGCAGAAAGTAGGCAATATATCATAAAACGCCAACTGGTGGTCATTGACAGCTACCGGAACATGACCGGGCCAACGAACGATAAAAGGAATACGTATACCTCCCTCATGGCAAGAACGCTTGATTCCTTTCAGTTTCCCATCTCGTCCAAAAAATCCGGGGTCGGCACCCCCTTCTTCGTGAGGGCCGTTATCCGATGAAAAAATAACGATAGTATTCTCATCGAGCCCTTTCTCTTTCAATTTTTTCAAAATCTCACCTACATAAATATCTAACCGAGCAATCATTGCCGCAAACTGTGCATGGGTATGAGTCACGGGATTATAGCGCCCACCATAACTGCCATTAAACACACCGGTTTCCCCCAACCGTTCTCGATAGTAATTTAGAAGGGAATCTTCTGGCTGTACCAATTCGGCATGAGGTAATGTGTAAGTGAAAAAACCGAAGAAAGGTTTGTCTACCGACTGACGATCCAACCAATCGATTGCAGCTTCGTGAATAAGATCGGCCGAATATTGAGGCCGTAAAGCATAACCGGCCCCCCACATGGGATATTTGATATTCTCTTCGAGCGTCACACGAATAGTCGCAGTATCGCCCAACAGGGAACTATACCGATTCAAAAAGTTGGGATAATACAAGTGAGCCTGAAATTGACAGATATATCCAAAGAACTCATCGATACCACGCTTGTCCGGAGTAGAAACAGAGCCTTCATATCCCCCGGCCCATTTACCGAACATTCCCGTCGTATAACCGTTTTCTTTCATAATTTCAGGAAGAATGACACGATTGGGATCATAAGGGTGTTGGCCTACGATGGCATAGTCGGTATTAACTCCATAACGCACCTCGCCACTATCTCGCCAATACTCTTTATTTCCTCGTACTTCTCCGTGTCCGGTGTGCTGTCCGGTCATTATACAAGCCCGGGAAGGAGCACTAACAGGGCTACCCGAATAAGCCTGTGTAAATCTCATACCCTCCGAAGCCATACGATCTATATTCGGAGTCTCGATATATTTCTGCCCATAGCACCCTAAATCTCCATAACCCATATCGTCACATAAAATAAAAACGATATTGGGCTTATCACTTTTCTTTGCCGAAAATGCAGCGAAAACAGAGGCCAACATTCCGCCTCCAACAAATAATAACCGGCTATATTTCATTGATAATTACCTCGAAAATTTATAATATCTTATTCTTTTTCGGTTCAAATATAAGACGAAAGATTCGATTCCTAAAACATAAAACTTAAAAATAATTCGAGTACCGAATTATTGTATTCCCTATTTTTACTAATTTTGAACCGCTTACTAAATCTATCTTTGATACAATCATGAACCAATCTCTTTACACACCTTTCGACCGAATATTATATATCATGACCAAGCCGGTGGGGGCAATTTGTAATCTGGCCTGCACATATTGCTACTATACCGAAAAAGCGAAACTCTATCGGGACTCTCCCAAGCATATCATGAGCGAAAGCCTATTAGAGAAATTTATCAAAGAATATATCGAAAGTCAGGCAAACGACCATATTTTATTCACATGGCATGGTGGCGAAACCCTAATGAGACCGTTGGATTTCTACCAAAAAGTAGTACGACTTCAAGCTCAATACGGAAAAGGTCGAATTATCGATAACAGCATCCAAACCAACGGAACATTACTAACAGACAGCTGGTGTCGTTTTTTCAAAGAAAATAACTGGCTGGTCGGTATCAGTATAGACGGGCCACAAGAATTTCACGACGAATACCGATTGACCAAACAGGGAAGGCCCTCATTCGTAAATGTCATGCGAGGTATAAATCTGCTTAATAAACATGGCGTCGAATGGAATGCTATGGCAGTAGTTAACGACTTTAATGGGGACTATCCCTTAGATTTCTACCATTTTTTCAAGGACATCAACTGTAAATATATACAATTCACACCCATTGTCGAACGTATTCGGCAACATGAAGACGGGCGCATATTAGCCTCTCCCGATGAAGACTCAATAGACGGAGTAACAGACTTCTCCGTCTCTCCGGAACAATGGGGTAACTTTCTTTGTACGATATTCGACGAATGGGTTCGAAATGACGTAGGAGAATACTACATACAATTATTCGATGCTACTCTTGCCAATTGGGCTGGTGTAACACCCGGAATATGCTCTATGGCCGAAACTTGCGGTCATGCCGGAGTTATGGAATTTAATGGAGATGTGTACAGTTGCGACCATTTTGTATTTCCTGAGTATAAATTGGGAAACATATACACCCAATCTTTAATCGAAATGATGAATAGTCCCCGACAAATTGCTTTCGGTCAAAACAAGCGCAATGCTCTGCCCCAACAATGCAAAGAGTGTGATTTTCTATTTGCCTGCCACGGAGAGTGCCCCAAAAACAGGTTTGTAAAAACGGCCACCGGAGAACCGGGATTAAATTATTTGTGCGCTGGTTATCACCGATTCTTTAAACACGCAGCTCCTTATATGGACTTCATGAAACACGAATTGGATAATCAACGCCCACCAGCCAATGTCATGCAATGGGTGAAACAAAATACCCCCGGCAAATAGAAAAAGGCTTTATACCGAATCGGTATAAAGCCTTTTTCTCTCTTCCAATAAAATTATTCCATATAACAGAATACTTCATAGGCCGATTCGTTCCAACTCACAGGGCAGCCCTCTTCGCGAGATTCTGGAACAATGCGTATATTCAAAACCGATTTGTCGCGAGTAAGAGACTCCGGTATTTCAAACTCATCTTCAATCCAACGCTTGTACGGATTACTGTCCGCCAAATACCACACGCCGGCATCCTGTCCATCGACCCAAACTCTCGCACACTGTCTGGGAAGCTCCTGGTCGCTGCATCGACGCAATCTTACTCCATGATTATTCGGTAATACTTTTACACGAAACGAACTCTCTCCGGTAAATTTATGAACCATAGCCGTAACTTCCACATCATCGGCATCACCTTCGAAACAAGAAGTCAGCATCTCCACAGACACATCTCCTTCTACTTTATATTTATGTCGTTTCAACGACTTCTTCGAGGCCATATCTATGCTATCGGTCTTAACTAAGGAAACTTTATCCTGCCCATAATAAAAAACAATACCCAGATGTTCGAGATACTGGTTATTGCTCTCACCAGACTCTATATTAAAATCCAATTGCGAATAAAATGGATAGCTATCGCCTAAACACAATCGTGTCATCGACCAGGGATTATCGCTCAGTCCGTCATAACCGCCCGACGGATTGCACTCGGCCGGAGTCGGGAATCCCCACCCGTAGCAAATATAACTTTCCGAACCATCGCTCTCAACCTGCGGTGTCTTAATCCCATCTATATGTATTCTTACATCTCCTTCACAAGTAATAATATGAGGACGTTCCCCATAACAAGTCACATGAGCGGCAACCATTTTCCCGGTTCCTTTTATCGACGCGATGGGGCTATCTGCCCCCGGTGTATGTTTACGAGTATAATAGTCGGAAGAACGAAAGTAACCGCTATTCTCTCTATCATAGCTATTCTCCCCTACTCCTACTTCGACAAAGCCCAAAGTAACGGTCTCTCCGCTCCTATTCTCCAACATCACATGGGCTCGTTCCCAAAACGGCATAGGGAAATAATTATAAAACCAACCGTCTGTCGTCGCTCCCATTAATAAATACCGGGTATTATTATATCCTAAGGAATTACCGAAAAAACAACCGATAGGACACAGAACATCTTCCCTTTCGTGATTATCCCACTTCATACGTATCCATACATCTTGCAATCTATCGGGATTCATACCAGCCATGTAAAGTTTCAACGAATTGATGACACCGCTCTCATGCACATCTATTAAAGACAACGACTCCCCGGGAGCTAATTTCTTTTCCGACATACGAAACATTCTATCCTTACCGATCTTCGGATCGACTCCCGTCTGTTTCCACTGACGAACCAAAGAACTATAATCCTCCTTTCCGGTAAAAGTCTCTATCCCTTGCGCAGTAGGATAACTGTGATACACGACATGTCCCCAGCCACCTTGTCCTTTATCCCGGTGAGGGCCTTCGAGCTTAACGCTCGAAGTGATTCGACAGCCATTACGAAACGGCATAGGAACAAAACTGCGAACTACCCGAATAGGGCCTCGTCCATTATCCAAAGGGCCGATGTAACATGATGCTTGTGGTTCGGTAAAAGGATATTTCTCTCCGAACTCCGACAAACGAATAGTAAAACGGGGGGTCTCCTCACCATCAAAGTAAAATCGAAATACGGGTTCTTCCGAACTCAGATAACGATGTTGTACCATATTATAAATACAGCCGGCTCCCGCCACATCGAATATTACCCACTCTCCTTTCTTATCTTGATACAAACTCCAATCCCAATCGGCATTACCACCTTTCTTATCGATACTGCCCTCGTACTTCACTTTCATTTCCCGATCCAATACTGGAAATCGAGCCACATCGGTCATGCGAGATAATCCATACGATTTTGAAGGAACAGTTTCGGAGTATGCATTTCCAGTCACGGAAAATGGGAATAAAGCAGTCACTGCAAGTAATCTTATAAAAGCTTTTCTTTTCATGGATAAAATTTTAAAGATATTTTCGATGTACAAAAATACCTCTGTCTCGCAAATCAAGACAAATACTTTATTATCTATTCCTTATACTTTTATCCACAAAAAGCCGGGTATCGATATACCCGGCCTACACTTTCTCGAAATTTTAGATTTTATTCTTTCCTCACTAACAATACTACATTCTCTACATGGTGAGTATGAGGAAACATATCGACCGGCTGTACCCGCTCGACCTTGTATTTTGCATCTAACAAAGATAAATCGCGCGCCTGAGTGGCAGGATTACAGCTTACATAAACGATACGTTCAGGAGAAGCGAACAATATAGTCTTAATCACATCGTCATGCATGCCGGCACGAGGTGGATCGGTAATGATGACCTCTGGACGACCATGCTCCTCTATAAAATCCTCGGTAAGAATGTCCTTCATATCGCCGGCATAAAACAAAGTATTATCCAACCCGTTTATACGGGCGTTTTCTTTGGCATCTTCTATCGCTTCGGGAACATACTCGATACCTACCACCTTACGGGATTGTCTTGCCACAAAATTGGCAATAGTACCCGTGCCCGTATATAGATCATAGACCAACTCGGTTCCCGTCAATCCGGCGAACTCTCTGGCAACCTTATATAACTCATAAGCTTGTTCGGAATTGGTTTGATAGAAAGACTTCGGTCCTATCTTGAATCGTAATCCTTCCATACTTTCCCAAATATAATCCCTTCCCCGGAACACACAAACTTCCTGATCGGTAATCGTGTCGTTTCGTTTTTGATTGACAATATAAAGCAAAGACGTAATCTCGGGGAACGTATCCGCTATATGTTGCATCATTCGTTCGATACGCACCATATCGGGTTCGAAAAATACGACTATGAGCATAACCTCTCCTGTCGAAGAGGTCCGGATAATAATATTCCGCATGAATCCTGTCTGCTCCCTCAAATCGAAAAACGGATAATGATTATCGATAGCACATTGTCTTATCGAGAGTCGAATGCGATTGGATATATCGTCCTGCAACCAACACTTTTTTATGTCGAGGACTTTGTCGAACATACCGGGTATATGAAATCCCAACGCATTACGACAGTCGAATTCCTGTTCCGTCTGCAACTGTTCATAAGTCAACCACGACTTATTGGAAAATGAAAATTCGAGCTTGTTTCTATAATATTGTTGCTTGGTCGAACCTTTTGTAGGTAAAATTTCCGGCAAAGGGATTTTACCTATGCGGGTAAGATTGTCTTCCACTTGCTGCCGTTTAAATTGTAACTGATAGTCATAAGCCACATGTTGCCATTTACACCCGCCGCAAACACCGAAATGCTCGCAAAAAGGATTTACCCGCAAAGAAGAATAAGCGTGAAATTTCACGATACGTGCCTCGGCATAATTATGCTTCTTACGTATCAATTGCAAATCCACTATATCTCCCGGTGCTGCAAAAGGGACGAATACTACCAAATCGTTCACTCGTGCCAAAGCCTTGCCTTCGGCTGCTACTCCGGTTATTTCTACCTGCTCCAACAAGGGTAGCTCTTTCTTTTTTCGTGCCAAAACAAAAAATTAATAAGTTACAAAGCCAAACAAAACAATACGAACCGAACATCTAAATAAATTCGGCTATGCAATTATGCAGAAAACCACAGGTTCCACATTCGGCAAAGATAAGTATTTTTCACGAAAGAGACAGGTAAAGCAAATAAATAGTGCACAGCGTTAAAATTTGTAGCAAAATATTTTTGTGGTTTGCACGAATCCTTTATTTTTGCGTATTGTTTCTATACAAGATTTTCCGAATGGGTCACAAAGTCGAATAAAGGAAACAATATTTATACAAAATATCATATACTTATTTATTTATGAAAAGAGTTTATACTTTTGGCAACGGTAAAGCAGAAGGCCGTGCCGACATGAAAAACCTGCTGGGTGGTAAAGGAGCCAACTTGGCGGAAATGAACTTAATTGGAGTTCCTGTTCCCCCCGGATTCACAATCACTACCGAAGTTTGCACCACATACACTCAGCAAGGGAAGGAAGCTGTTGTAAAAGAAATCAAAGGCGATGTGGAAAAGGCTATCGCTCATATCGAAAGCCTCACGGGCACGAAGTTCGGAGATGCCTCGAATCCGCTATTGGTATCGGTTCGTTCGGGAGCTCGTGTTTCCATGCCCGGCATGATGGACACAGTATTGAACTTAGGTATGAACGACGATGCCGTAGAAGCCATTGCTAAAAAATCGGGAAATGCGCGGTTTGCATGGGATTCCTATCGCCGATTCGTACAGATGTACGGCGATGTCGTACTGGGTATGAAGCCTAAAACGAAAGAAGACATCGACCCATTCGAAGAAGTGATGGACAAAGTCAAAGAGGCCAAAGGTATAAAGAGTGATACCGAACTCCAAGTAGAAGACCTCAAAGAATTAGTAAAACTCTTTAAAGCCGCCGTTAAAGAAAATACGGGAAAAGATTTTCCCGCTTCTCCGTGGGAACAATTATGGGGAGCTATCTGTGCCGTATTCGACAGCTGGATGAACGAACGCGCCATTCTCTACCGTCGTATGAACCAGATTCCCGAAGAATGGGGTACTGCCGTAAACGTGCAAGCTATGGTATTCGGCAATATGGGAAATACCTCGGCTACCGGTGTAGCATTCACTCGTGACGCTGCTACCGGTGAAGATATCTTTAACGGAGAGTACCTCATCAATGCACAAGGAGAAGACGTAGTTGCCGGTGTACGCACCCCCCAACAAATCACACTCGAAGGATCTCGCCGCTGGGCAGCATTGCAAGGTATATCGGAAGAAGAACGCGCAACCAAATATCCTTCTCTCGAAGAGGCTATGCCCGAATGTGCAAAAGCACTTATCGAAACTCAACAAAAACTCGAAGACTACTTCAAAGATATGCAAGACCTCGAATTTACCATTCAAGATGGCAAATTGTGGTTACTGCAAACTCGTAACGGAAAGCGCACCGGAGCCGCTATGGTAAAAATCGCCATGGATATGCTCCGCGCAGGAATCATCGACGAAAAAACTGCCTTGAAGCGCATGGAGGCTCAAAAACTCGATGAACTATTGCACCCCGTATTCGACAAGGATGCCATCAAACGCGTTAAAGTCGTAGCCAAAGGACTCCCTGCCTCGCCGGGTGCAGCAACCGGACAAATCGTGTTCTTCGCCGACGACGCAGAGGCGTGGGCCGAAAAACGGAAAAAAGTAATCATGGTACGTATCGAAACCTCTCCCGAAGATTTGCGAGGCATGAGCGTGGCGCAAGGCATCCTTACTGCTCGTGGCGGTATGACTTCTCACGCAGCCGTAGTTGCCCGTGGTATGGGTAAATGCTGTGTATCGGGAGCCGGTGAAATAAAAGTCGATTATAAAGCCCGTACGGTAGAAATGGGCGGAAAAGTCTACAAAGAAGGCGATTGGATCTCTTTGAATGGTTCCACCGGAGATGTTTACGACGGACAAGTTCCTACCGTAGACGCCGATATGAGCGGGGATTTCGCAGCCATTATGAATTTGGCTGAAAAATATACCCGAGTAGACGTACGCACCAACGCAGATACTCCGCGCGATGCAGCGGTAGCCCGCAAATTCGGAGCAAAAGGTATCGGATTATGCCGGACAGAACACATGTTCTTCGAAGGCGACCGTATCAAAGCCATGCGCGAAATGATTCTGTCGAAAGACGAAGAGGGACGTCGCCACGCACTCGACAAACTGTTGCCTATGCAACGCGGCGACTTCGAAGGAATATTCGAAGCTATGGACGGTCTGGGTGTAACCATTCGTCTGCTCGATCCTCCTCTACACGAATTCGTACCGCATCAATTGGCCACTCAAAAAGAATTGGCAGAAGAGATGGGTATGAGCATCGACGAAGTAAAATTAGCTTGCGATGCTTTGGAAGAATTTAACCCCATGTTGGGTCATCGCGGTTGCCGGTTAGGTTGTACCTATCCCGAAATAACCGAAATGCAGGCCCGAGCCATTATCGAAGCTGCTTTGAACGTAAAAGCAAAAGGTATCGACGTTCACCCCGAAATCATGGTTCCCCTCGTAGGTGTTGTAGAAGAATTGAGAATGCAAGCCGAAGTTATTCACCGTACCGCTGCACAAGTATTCGAAGAACGCGGCGACACGGTTGCCTACAAAGTAGGTACGATGATCGAGGTTCCCCGTGCAGCTGTTACGGCCGATCAAATTGCCGAAGTTGCCGACTTCTTCTCATTCGGCACGAACGACTTGACTCAAATGACATTCGGCTATTCTCGCGATGATGCCGGTAAATTCTTAAAGATTTACAAAGAAAAAGGCATCCTCAAAACCGATCCGTTCGAAGTTCTCGACCAAAAAGGTGTAGGGCAACTCGTACGCATGGGCGTGGAAAAAGGCCGTTCCACCAAACCGTCGCTCAAAGTCGGTATTTGCGGTGAGCATGGTGGTGAACCTTCATCTGTGAAATTCTGTGCCAAACTCGGTATGAACTACGTATCTTGCAGTCCTTACCGTGTACCTATCGCACGTGTGGCTGCGGCGCAGGCTGCTATCGAAGATTAAAAAGTCCTTTGATAACTCTATAAAAAAGGCTAACATTATCTGTTAGCCTTTTTTATATCCCCTCAATATCGACCCTTTCATACGATAATAAAAACACTGTAATCAAAAATTCATACCAAGAGAAGTTCGGTTCTCCTGTTTTTAAGTACCTTTGTTTCATCAAGTAAAACGGATCGAAATACAAACACGATGAAAAAAACACTACTCTTTATTAGCCTTTTAATCCTTTCCGTCTTATCAACACAAGCCACTCGGCCCAAATATGTATTCTATATCATCGGCGATGGAATGGGCATAAATCAAGTTAACGGTACTGAAATGTTTTACGGGGAACTGACCGATAAGATAGGACCCTTACAGCTATTGTTTTCGAAATTCCCTTATACGACTTTTGTAAGCACATACTCTGCCAATCGAGGAGTAACAGACTCGGCAGCAGCTGGTACGGCATTGGCCTGCGGTGAAAAGACCAACAACAATACGATCGGTGTGGATGCAGACAGTCTACCTATATATAGTATAGCGGCGGCAGCACAAAAGAAAAACATACCTGTTGGAATTATTACCAGCGGAGAAATAGACGATGCCACTCCCGCCGCTTTCTTCGCACACCAAATAAACCGTAGTAACCGTTACGAAATAGGAGTCGATATGCTCACCGCCGGATTTGATTTCTATGCAGGAGATAAATTTACACAACCGTCGCCAGAAGGGAAAAAATCTCTATACGATATGATTCCGAAAGCCAACTATACATTGGCTCTCGGCATACAAGAATACAATCGCCAATCACAGGTAGCCTCTAAAATGATTTTATTTCCCGAAAAAGACTTCCCTTACGCCATAGACCGTGAACCGGGAGATATTTGTTTAGCCGATCTCACCCGATGTGCAATAGACTTTCTGCAACAAAAAGGGAATGGTTTCTTTTTAATGATAGAAGGCTCCAAAATAGATTGGGCAGGACACTCCCGTGACGGAGCTACCAATTTCAGAGAAATAAAAGATTTGGAAGAATCGGTAAAATTGGCTTATGATTTTTATAGAAAGTATCCCGATGAAACCCTCATTATCGTTACAGCCGACCACGAAACCGGAGGCGTAGTATTAGGCAACGGAAATTACTCACTCAATCTGCAAGCACTCCAATATCAAACTATGAGTGGAATAGCGTTTACAAAAGAAATAGAAAATCTGCGTAAACAAAATACCGAAATTTCATGGGAAACCATACAAAAGGCCCTATCCCATGCCTTTGGCTTTTGGAGCAAGCTCGACTTATCCACCGAACAAGAAGCACATCTTAAAAAAATTTACGAAGAAACTATACACAACCAACAAGGGGACTTGATAAAATCTCTATATGAAAACAATGAACCGATAGCCGAAGCCGCCAAAACGATTCTCAACGAAATAGCCGAAATTACATGGTCTTGCAGTTCTCACACAGCGGGTTATGTCCCGCTCTATGCGATTGGGTTAGGAGCAGAAAACTTTCAAGGGAAACTCGACAATACCGATGTGCCCTTACTAATAGCCCGAATTGCCGGCTACGAATAATACAAAGACTAAGAAAAGAAAGCCTATCTATATATAAGATTTTTTAGAAAAAACATTGTAAAATAAAATAAAGAAAATAACTTTGTCCCTTGTAATCGGTTTGCTTTTATCGCGTTCGATAAAGCAATGAAAAGGGAATCGGGTGTAAATCCCGGACAGGCCCGCTGCTGTGTAGTTCGATAGATTTTAGACAAACAACTACAATGCCACTAATCCAATGAGATTGGGAAGGTGTCTAAAATAGAACAAGTCAGAAGACCTGCCGGTTACATAATAAAATTTATCTCTTCGCGGATTAGGAGATAAAACGAATACTTTTCCGATAGAAATTTTTTGCTTTCGCAAAAAAATACACCATGTTATAGAAACACGCTTTTCTATAACGTAGTTTATATATATGTAAAATGATGCAGTTATGAGAAGAATGATTCCTTACAGTGTGGATATAACTGGGAATTTTGTTTATTCACCGCAATTAATCGAAGCACGCAAACAAGTTCAAGAAGGACTTCTAAATGCAGCACAATTACTGGAAATCGAAAATAAAGAAATCCAACACATTGTCGACACATGCAAACAGATAGGTTTAAAATGCGTTACCGATGGAGATTATAGATCAAACGGATATACGGATTTTTTTCATCATCTTCAAAACATTTCCAAGCACGAAACAGAACCAAACGATACGTCAGAAGAAAATGATAAATCCGTTATATGCGGGAAAATAGACTTCGACAATCATTTTTTATCGACGCCACCTGTCACAGAGCACTTTACCTATTTGACAGGAATTATTGGAGGCGACATGTATGCAAAAGCTCTACTACCGTCCCCAATGACTTTATTAGCTGAATTAATCCGTCCTGAGAACCGTCTTAATACAGGAAGATATTATCCCGACATCGAAGTGCTCTCCCATGATATTGCACAGACCTACCAAAAAGTAATTAGAGAATTTTACAATATGGGATGCCGATTCCTACAATTCAGCGACTATACTTGGAACTTAACAGGAGGCTGCGATATTCAACAAATATCCGAAGCAAATAATACCGACCTCGCATCTCTGTCTACCGTGCTTGCTCGTTTGACCGAACTCTGCTTAAACGACAAGCCCGACGATATGTGCATATCCTTACAATTCGACGAGAAATGGTGGAATACCCGAGATCGAGAAAAAATAGCAGAAATACTACTCTCTACGCAAGCGAATGCCATAGCTTTCGACTTCGGTAATAGGGAAAATGAAAATATAGACTTTTCTATCTTGAAACATTGTCAAAGCAAAGACGTTATATTAGGGCTTGTATCGACTTCAAGTAGCCAACCGATATCTACCAGCACTATCACTCATCATATCGAAAATGCTGCACGCCTTCTACCATTGGAGTCTCTTCATCTCAGTTGTCAAGGCAATTTCAGGAATTTATCGGGAAACAGTTCGATTTCAGAACAAGAAATGTGGAACAAAATAGCGACAATGAAAAATATTGCAAAAACCGTTTGGGGAGAATAAAACGGGCTTCCCGGTTTTTCTACCTTTATATATGCAAAAAGTCTACCCCCACGAATTTGCGATTGAATCGAAAATAGAGTATGGTTCGACATGAAAAACAAATATATTTGTTTTATCCTGCTCTTATCTTTCACTATCTTTGCACAGTATGCGAAAATAGGATGCGGTTCTGCATAGTCAAGTCGGAAATGCAATTTCCGCTTGCCTTTGCACTCACCTTTCACTATCTTTGCACGTCGAAAAACCAGTCAATACAACAAAGGTGAACAGTATACACGAAGAACTTAAAGCCGTATCGCAGTTCCTTTCGGAATATGCTACATGTCTCATGGCTTCGGGAGTACATACGTCGAGAATTGTACGCAATACAGCCCGTATAGCCGAATCTTTCGGTTTTGAAGCACACATGACCTTATTTCACAAAACAATCATAATGACTTTGCGGAATAAGGAAAATACCCATGTATACAGTATGGTAAACACAGCAAAAGCCGGCGCTATAAACTTCGAAATCAATTCCGATTTGAGCGCTCTCAGTTGGGAAGCCTACGATAACCATCTCCCTCTCGACCAGCTATGGGAAAAATATCATGCCATTACAAGCAAACCTCGATTAAATGCATGGCTGGTATGGGTATTAGTGGGATTCGCTAATGCATCTTTCTGCCGGTTATTCAGTGGAGACTGGATCGCCGTTGCAGCGGTTTTTGTTGCGACTCTTGTCGGATTTCGCATCAAACAAGTATTAGGGAAACATCATATCAATCACTACTTTATATTTACAATATCGGCGTTTGTCGCTTCTTTAATAGCCTCGGTAACTATGTGGCAGCAATGGGGAAACACACCGGATATAGCTATCGGTGCTAGTGTACTCTATTTGATTCCCGGTGTTCCATTAATCAATGGGATTATCGACATTATCGAAGGTCATGTATTGGCAGGAACAGCACGACTCATCAATGCGTTTTTACTAATTATTTGTATTGCATTTGGAATGGCTATCACATTATTGATGATGGGAGGAAAACTATTATGACAGAATGGCAATTCATAGGTTCCGTAGCTGCCGATGCCATCGGTGCAGCCATAGCGGCAATCGGTTTTTCGGTTATATCCAATCCTCCTCGTCGAGTTATTCCGTGTACAGCCATACTCGCTGCTATCGGCCACAGCATACGATTCGTACTACTGCAATACGCCGGATTAGATTTAGCCTCGGCATCATTCATCGCAGCATTTTCTATCGGGCTTCTCAGCCATTTTTCTGCCTACAAGCTCTTCTGCCCGGCCACGGTACTCTACATACCGGCATTGTTACCGATGATACCGGGAATGTATGCCTATCGCACTGTATTTTCTCTTATCAAATTCCTTCAAAGCAGTAATAACGATAACGAAGCAATCCATTACCTTTTGGAGATTTTCAAAAACGGTATAACGACAGCCTCTGTTTTATTCGCATTAGCTGTCGGAGCAACTATACCTATATTCATTTTTTACAAACGAGCCTTCACGATGACGAGGGCCTCACGTCGAATCAAGAAATAAGCCGAAACATATTTTTTTGTTATATTAATATCATACTTTATTAAAATAGTACTTTATTTATATAAGTACACGCCCGTATCTTTGTGGATAAATATTATTTATTAATTAAACCATGAAGACGGATATGAAAAAAACAATCCTCAGTACATTATGCTTCTTACTGGTTTCTTGCTTTATGTTTTTTGCCGATGCAGGAACCAGAATTGTCGTATTAGGCTCATCGACAGCAGCCGGAGCGGGCGTCTCCGATTCCAATAGAGCTTGGGTAAATCAGTATCGCACCTACCTGCAATCGATAGACCCTACTAACACGGTTACCAATCTGGCCAAAGGTGGTTATACCACATGTGCAATCATGCCGACCGGAACCGATCCCTACGACACGGGAAACCATATTCTCGAAGTCGATACAGAAAGAAATATTACCAAAGCGCTCAGCCTGTCACCGAACGCGATCATTATCAACATGCCCACCAACGATGTATCGAATGGTATTCCTGTCGCTACGCAAATGAAACATTTCGCCACTATCATAGATTTGGCGAAAGCTGCTGGTGTAAAAGTTTGGATTACCACTTCACAGCCCCATAATTTCGGGGAAAAGTATGATGGTCCATACAGCGAAGAACATCAACCCGACATTTGGAAGCAAGCAGCAAGAGATCAATTCAAAGAACTGACAGATAGCATATTGAATAAATATGGCGAATACGCACTCGACTTCTACACTCCCATAGCGACCGAAGACGGATATAGCTTTATACGCCCCGAATACGATTCTGGTGACGGTGTGCATTTGAATGATGCCGCTCATGACATTTTATTTAATATCGTCAAAAATGCCAATATCCCCGAAATAGCAGGGAGTACCCCGGTAGAAATATCTACGACTCCCATCTATATTAACTTCGGTCCTGCCGAAGCCGGACTCGATAGCTGGAATAATGTTAACAACCAAGCCAGCGGATATAGAGTCGACATGCTGAATGATTCCACTGGAAACGCAACGACCGTTTCGATAGAAATTACTACCGGTTTTACCCATGCGGCCAACAACGGCAGTAACTCCACTATTTGGGACATGAACACAGCCATTTCGACAAGTAATTTCAGTTCCAATGGAGAAAATCCCGTTTTGACAATATCTGGCTTAAACCCGACTGCAACTTATTCTTTCCAAACTTTCGGTTCTCGGGCAGGCGATGGAAACAGAGAAACAACCTATACCTATGCGGGAGAAAATAGCGGAAGTGCGACCATCGACGCAGCCTCCAACACTTCGTCGGTCGCTACCGTAAAGGGCATAAAACCCACGGCACAAGGAATCGTTGTATTGACTATCGGTAAAAGCAGTAACAACACTTCGGGATTTTCCTATATCAACGCCATGCGAATAGTCGCTGAAAAAGGAGAACCTCAACCCGATGTACCCGAAGGGGTTATCCGAGTAGACGTTGCCGGGACTCTATCCTCTCTGCTTCCTGCCACAACCGATACGATCACAACACTTATTTTACAAGGTGATTTAAATAGCTCGGACATAAAAACGATTCGAGAACTTCCTTCTTTGAAATATCTCGATATGCTGAATAGTAAAATCGTGTCGGGTGGCGAAGCTTATTTAAACGGAATGAAAACCGTCGAAAATGTTTTTCCCAAAGAAATGTTCCTAAGCAATACAGTCATCGAAACCGTTATCTTACCGAAAGAAGCTGTTGAAGTCGCCTATCACGCATTCTTTCTCTGCTCTTCTGTAAAAAAAATCGTACTACCGGAAACTGTACGTCGATTCGGGAACGATGTTTTCAGCGGGTGTACAAACTTAGAAGAAATAAATATGCCGGCCATCGCCGAATCTTTGGGAACCGGTGTATTTTATAACTGTAAGAAACTAACCTCCATCAGTATTCCCGAGGGGATAACAATCCTCCCCGGAGGTACATTCTACGGCTGTTCCACTTTGGAAAGTGTTACCCTACCCAGCACCCTTGAAAAAATAGACGGAGATTGGATTTTTGCAAACTGCCATGCGTTGAAAGCTATTGCTTTCCCCAAAACCATTCAATCGATTTCACCGGGAACATTTTACGACTGCCGCTCTTTATCGACAATCGAATGTAAATCGCTCACTCCACCGGTTACAGCTACCGGTAACGGCGACTCCCCTTTTACCGGAGCTTTCAAACCTGAAAACTGTACACTCAAAGTTCCTTTTACGTCGATCTCGGTTTATAAAGAATCTAACATTTATGGGATCATGAACACAATCGCTCCTTTGGCGAATATCACAGCCGACAATGAGGAAGTTTCACCGGAGACTACCGATCTATTAGCGACAGCTAAAAAGATAACCATATCGGGGTCAACACCTGATGCTCTGGAAATACAAGCGTTATTTGCTTCGAACGAAAAAGTCACATCTATCGATATGACCGGAGTTATCGAATATTTCGAAGTCCCCGTTGCAGCAAATCCCAACTGCTTGGTCTATGCACCGGCTTCTGCCCAAGTCGAAAATAACAACGTAGTTATTAATGGAGCCGCTAAAAAAATCGTGTTGACCGATGCAATGCCTTTCGAAGCCCCCACTGCATTTCATGCCGAGGCCATCAGTTATACCCGCACGATCGAAGAAAGTCTGACGACAAATGCACAAGAGACAACCGGCTGGCGAGGGATTGTTTTACCCTTCGATGTTTCGACAATCCAAGCTCGAAATAAAGCGGGAGAACAAGTAGAACTCAGTGCTTATAACGCAGAAGGTGAATACGATACTTCCAAAAATCCGTTCTGGCTCAGAGAACTTACAACCGAAGGTTTTGCAGCCACGCAAACATTCTCTGCCAATACTCCGTATATCATTTGTTTCCCGAATTCTTCCGAGTTAGACGAACACATCAACATCATTGGAGTCGTTACATTTAGTGCTTCTAATGCCGAGATTACAGCAACTCCGGTATTTAATGCTGTCGAAGGAAAAGATTTTGACATGATAGCAACTTTGCAAACCGTATCGGCCGCCGAGGGAATATATGCAATCAATAATACCGGAAGTTCATTTGTTAACAACAGCCGCGATATCGCTCCTTTTGAATGTTATGTTATATGTAAACAAGGGAGTACGGATGCTCCCGATTCCTTCGATTTACCGGCCAAACTGCCTACTGCAATCGACAACGAAACCGTAACCGGTTCAAAAATCTACACCGCCGACGGGAATCTGGTTATCATCTCGAATGAACCCACCGAAATAGCAGTGTACAACATAACCGGACAAATGGTTCTCATGCAAAAAGTAGAAGCCGGAAAAACCATTGTTAACGACATTCCTCACGGAGTTTATATCGTAAACGGTCAAAAGATCATTTTATAATCAATTCTCCAATTTAGATTTTTGTTTTCACAGCGAATTGCTCGGAGCCACATGGCTCTGAGCAATTTTTTTGTATTGAGATTCTGTGCCTCACTTCCTATTTGCTTATACCTTTTCTTTTACCCCCTTCATCACTGCGTAACACCTCCTCTATTTGAGGCAGAGTATTTCCACTTCTCCTATGTACCGTACAATGATATATTTTTTCCCAACAGCGGGAAGGACAAACAACTCAGTAGAAATTTAGTGGAGATAGACATGAATTTACGAATAAGATGGATTGCATTTCTCCTTCTCCCCCGCTTCGATTCTTCATCGAAGATAGAGGAGTAGGGTTGGAAAGATTCCATAATTTTTTTTGATTGCAAGGATTAATCCTTTTACTCTAAGAAGAGTTCCCAAACACCCCGTAAGGCTACGGGGTGTGGCATTAGCCATGTAGGGGAGGTGGCACGTAGTGACGGAGGGGTTGAAAACGATATCTCATCAGTCTGCTTATATCGGACATACCCCTTTTCCCCTGTCCCGTAGCATTTGACAGGGTGCTGCTGTCTTCGTTAAGAGCTGTGGAGCTCCAAACCTCGCCCTATTTCTTCCGCCGGTAAGTGCCCTCTCGACCCTATTAAAAGCGTTTTTCCTTAGCTGGTGTACCTTACCTTTTCTTACTCCCCTCTATATGGACTTCACTATATTGCTCCGCGAGACAGCAGAGGAGGCTTTAACCCTCTCGCCTGCGACACAAAAAAAGAGGGAGCAGCATGCAGCCGCCCCCACTTCATAAACACACTATCTATTCCACCTATTAGAATACAGCAACTTTTGTACGATTAACAATATAAATACCTTTGGGTACTTCTACCGTATGACGACCGCTCGACAACATTTGCGAGGAAACGATTCTTCCATCTACACTATACACAGTCACCTGCATATCTTTCTGCAAATCTACATTGATACAACCATTGGCTCCGTAAACTTTCACATCATCGGTTACCACCTCCGAAACAGCACCAGTAAAAGAACTGGGAATCAGAACCAAATTGTCATACAAATACGATAAGTCGGATTTCATCAAACGAAGATACATGGTTCTGACAGATTTAGCCTCATCGGTAATCATGGCCGGATCAATTTTCAATTCTACGTCCAACCACTCGCCCGGAGTATAATCGCCGATACCAGCGCCTTCTTGTCCGGTACTTGCATCAACCGTATAACCGAACTTGATGTGTGAGCCACCATCGGTACGAACACCCATCTCAATAGGACACCACTCGAAGCCACTTTCCAAAAAGCAGACTTGTAATTTGATTCCAGAATAATCATTCCACGTTTTACCAGCAGGAAGAGCCTCTGTAAACGTAACGGGCGAACATTCGCCACCATTCACCTTTAAAGCCTTCGATGACGTATTGATACCGGTCGTGTAAGGATTTTCGGCCACTTCGCAAGACCCCGACCACGGCATTCCACAACGAGGAGTCGTACCTAAATCCATAGTCTCGAAAGTAAAGATGGTATTGGGATCGGCAACTTGTTCTTTCTCGATTAAACGAATATTATCAATGGCATAATTGAACGCTTGACGCCCCACCTTGATCAACAAACTTGTACTAGCATGATTACCTTCCAAATAAGAAGCCAATTTAGTTTCATCAAAATTGAAATCGAGCGACATCCAAGTATTATACGCAGCATCTCCCCATGAATTCAGAGCTACCTGAAAAGTTTTCTCTTGGGTATCATTATCAACCAATCCTAATTCATTACCGACCCATGTGATATTTTCCGATCCTTCCAACACGGCAAGCTGTAAACGAACGCCTGTATAATCGGCCAATGTCTTTCCCTCCGGTAAGTTCAATGGAATAGCCACATTGGCATACTCGGTACTGACTACTTTCAACACTTTTGTCGACGAGTTATCGCTCGACGAACAAGGATTGTCTATTAACTCGGCCGTACCGCCCCATGCAGCATTCGCACCATTCAACCCAGACTCAAAATCATTTACCATATAGGTTTGAGCCTGCATACCTACTGCTATACAAGCAACACACAAAAGAGATAATGTTTTTTTCATGTTATCTACTATTTAAGTTAAACATTTTTATATCCATAGAATTACAGTTCTATTTCATAGGTAAAATTAAAACAAACATTCGACGTAACAGAATTATAAAAGAGAAAAGTATAGTACTCTTTTATCCAAGACTAATACTATATTATCATTTTTAACAATTATATTTATTACAGGATAACAAGCTGTTAATTAACGACAATTTTTACATGTTCCACCATATAAAATCCCGGTAAAAGAGTTAAATAAACAGGTGAATTTGGTAATACCGATACTTTATGCACCAATACTCCCGATAGATTCCACACACTTACTTCACAAGGCTTTTCACTCTTCAATGTAATCTCCCTACCCATATAGGAAACTTTCAATCCGCTTCCCGATATATCCGCACGTTCTTCGATTCCAGATTCATTTCCGGCAGTAACCGTGTATTTTTCCAAAACAGACATCTGCGGACGATCCACGGTATAATTATCAGAAGGCTGTACAGCTAATTTATAATCACCCCAACGAGGCCCTGCCGACCAATAGGTTCCCGGCACACCGTTATCCCGCAAATAAATCAACAGATTTTCCAGTGTCTCTAACCAACGAGGATCATCGTCGGGAACTCCATATTCACCCAACAACCCTCGCTTATTATATCGTTTCAACCACTCCACGAAATACTTCGCACGCTCAACACCCGTATTAGCCGTAACACCATCGGCATCATAAGAATTTAAATATTGACCGGAATAATCCTTATCAAAATAAAGATGTGCCTGAAATATGAGATTATCCGACGGATCTACCAATGTCCTGAGATTATCGCTATATTCGACCCAAAAACGTGCAGAGCTGAACGAATCGCCACATACGATAATAGGAGTTTCCGTATCTACTTCTCGAATAGCATCGATAACTACCTGAGCTATATTCACCCAGGGAGCCGAAGGATGCATAGAATAAGGCTCATTCATAATATCGTATCCCCAAATATTATTATAATCCTTGAACTCCTGCGCCAATTTTCTCCACACATCGGCCAAATGTTCGGCAGTAAGGTTGGACGACTCCCCTATTAACATATAGTTTTTCCCACCATCGAACGAATAACGAGCAAAGTTATGTAAATCGAGAATTACAGGCATACCTCTATCCTCGGCAGCCTGAACAAAAGTTTTCATTTTAGACAACTCCGTTGCATCCAAAGGTCCGTTCATTACACGTTGGATACGTTCCCAACGAAATGGAAAACGGATAAGGTTCAATCCCTTCCCCTTAAAATAATCGAGGTCCTTATACGTTGGATACCCATAATGAGTACCATCTACCCCGGGATAAATACCACCGAACTCTGCCCCCGATAAATTCACTCCAAAATAATTTTGAGTTCCGTCCCCTACATACTCTGCCTTTTCAATCAGCTCGATATTGTCTATAATATAGATAAATTTCTGACGCCCTACTTTCATCAATAAGCTCAACTCATCTGTATGTTCACCGGCAAGCCAAGCCGAAAGAATCGTTTCGTCTAACCAGAATTCAAGCGTTATCCATGTATTTAACTCACCGGTTTGCCAAGAAGCCGAACCCGGCCAGCATTTATTTCCCACATTATCTTGTACACCCAAATCACACCCTACCCAATGTATATTCTCACCACACGCATCGATAACAGCCAATTGTAACCGCACACCCATATAGTCCGTCAAAACCTTACCATCAGGCAAGGTAAACGGAATCGAAGTCGCGGCAAATTCGCTGCTACTTACCTTCAAAACCTTCGACGAAGAATTATTTACATCTTTCAAAGGATTATCAATCCATTCGCAAACCCCGCCCCATGCATTACCGGCTCCACCGAGTCCCGATTCAAAATCATTGACTAAAAACTTATCATTAGCACTTGCAATCAATACGAAAAATAAGAATACAGATGATAGCAATTTTCTCATGGTATATTCCTTTCTACTAAAATTTTTACAAAGGAAGTTTTTGATTCAGGCAAATACTACATCTTTTTTATCCTATACTGACACTTTAACCAATCGACCCTCAAATAATAAAGAAGGTGCACCGCTAAGCGGCACACCTTCTTTGTCTTTTTTATTATTCTTATCTTATTATTCCAGACAAACAGCAGTCTCTATCGGGTATGAAGTTTTATCTTTCAACCCGCTCAAAAAAGACAAAAAATCTTTTATACGAGCAATCATATTGTTTACCCCCAACGAGCTACGCCCGACCTGTACTACACCAGACATTCTATGTGTTGCATCGACAAGAGGTTGTATCTCTTCCGGCGATAAACACTGGGATATCTCGATATAAATATTTTTATCATACTCACAAGCCTTCAAAAAGAACTTGTCTTGTTCCTCTTTCGATACAGCGATAAGTACAATATCCAAATCTCTCCGGTCTAGCATTTTGCAATAATCATTATATAACAAAGGAGCCTTATCTTGAATCGATGTAATTTCTCTTTCCGCACTCTCTGCCAAAGTAGTCTTTTCGTCGAATACAGCCACACATCTAGCTTCACCGGTCGATATAAAAGTCTTCAAAACATTTACACCGATGGAATCGCAACCCACTAACCCGATATTGTAAATCGCCATAGGAGAAATATCATCTATACCTTGCGCCCGAAGCGAAACATTACCCGTTAAAAGCAAAAGCAAACAACAGAAACTTTTATACCCCATAATACCGTATAAATTTATCTGATCAAATCATAAACGGCTTGAAGAATATCTCGACGAGATTTCCCTTCAAATTTTTCTATCGTTATACCCAACATCGTGCTCCAAGATTTAGCCGTATCCCTATCCATAGGTCCGTCCAAATCGGCAACCCAATCGGTTATATACCCTCGAAGTCCCATATATTGAACCATCTCGAAATCTGGACTATCGACGGTTATATCCTTAAAATACATTAAGGTAGCTTTTTCTTTTAGCAACTCCGCTTGAATATCCTCTATATCGAGCTCTTTCACCGATTTATTCTGCTCAATCGCAAGAGCGGCAGCTATACCCGCAGCCTGTCCCAATGCCATCCAACAAGGTTCCATACGCAAAGTAGAAAAGCCTACATGAGTAGCAGAAGCAGGTACTGGAATCAACAAATTATTGACTTTTTTCGGCAGAATCACGCCAAAAGGAACCGTATAGACCGACGCTTGATAGTTAAAGAATCCGTCCAAAGCAATCTTACCTTTCTCCCGTTTATGAACAGCATGTGAATCAAGAGCATAATGACTAGCAGTAATGCTATTGCTATACAAAGGGGGACGTTTCCCTTTCGCCACGGGATAAGCATCATTCGCTGTAAAAAAATGTTCTCCATGTAAACGACGCCCCTCTCTCACATAAACTTGTCTCGGAAAATTGCCATTATCGATATACTCGTCTTTTGCCAGTCCCCATTCTCTAACATTATCTCGAAAAGCTTTCGGAAGTGCTTCATCATTTTGGGCAAACCACAATAATCCTAACGTATACTCTTTCAATCTTTGAGCAAATCTATCTCGCCATTGCCAATTCTCTTCGGGCCATTGCCAATTTTCTTCGGGTAAATCTGTCGAGATTAGAGCTAAATGCTGGTTATTTGCATCTGTTTTTCCGTTAGGTAAATCAACCATATTCGTAATTTTCGCTATTCCCCAAGGATCGCCCGGTATCTGTGTAGTTCCTCCATTTTCGATATGTCTTCGGTTAGCTACCTGCATCTCAGGAGTAACACTCAACATCTCTACTCCGGCAAATGTACCTGTATAAACGTCCTCCACCAAAGAAAGGTATTCCTTACGATTATATCTCTTCGGCTTCTCTGGCAAAATACGATTAGATGGATCATTCGTCAAACAAAGGCGATAATTATATGCCTGAATATTTCCATCGCCTTCATTAGTCGTTCCTTCTAATTCAGGGCCCAACCACAATTTATAAAGACGCCCTGCTCCTATTTCATTATATTCGTCCTTACCTTCGCGACCTATCGAATACGGAACTCCTGCCGCTGCTCCTAAATCACCTTCATAAGTCGCATCTATAAACACTTTACCACTATACTGTTCCCATTTCTTGGTATCCCTGTTGTATATTCTGACACATTGAATCTCAGCACCGTCCATCGCAACATTCTTCGTTTCGGAATCGAATTGGCGCATGGTCAAAACAGTAATATTCTTTCTCTCCGGTTCAAGCATCTTTTCAAAAACCAAAGCCGCTACATGAGGCTCAAAATGATACCCATCGCTACAAACCTTCACCTGCTCGGAGTCTTTCCCGTATTTTTCTATATAATAATCCAGTACATGATTCACAAACTCTCGGAACAAACCGGTAGTAGCTCCCCGCGTCGCAATATCGGTAGCCCCCAATCCATTAGCGGGAAGCCCTCCAATATGTGCCGAACGTTCTAAAACCACCACTTTTTTCCCTTCTCTCGATGCTGCGATAGCAGACATAATTCCCCCCGGAGTTCCACCTACCACGACCACATCGTAATAATTGTTTTGGGCAAACAGGATAATCGGAAAGAATATAAACAAAATTTTCAACAGTACCTTTTTCATTTCAATATTGCTCTTTGGGTTCATACAAGTTTTTCAAATCGTCCATATCGAATCCGCTCACAGTCAAAACAGACATGGATAACGGTAAATGTGCCATACCATCAATGATGGGTATCTCTATGGTACGACCAAATATATCAACCCCAGTCAATGACTTCGTATACTTCACCGGGATAAGTTCCTCTTTTTCATCAGCCTCTCTCCAAATACTCAGTACAGGGGCTCCGCTCTCTTTTTCATTCTCGTAAATAAAACCATAAGTTTTGCGATCTTTTGCTAAGTACTTTCCTACCGGTTTCAAATATCGATAGTTATTAACCATATTGGCGAATGCTACCGCTGCCGGCTTAACAGTCAACATAGTATTATATCGAAGTATACCGAATCCCGACTCTGGATGATGAACGCCGAAAGGCTCTTCCACCAATTCATACCAAAACATTTTTCCTGCCCCAAAATAAAGCTGTACCAGATAATTACGTACCAAATACTGGGCCTGTTGATATTCCGTTACAGGTGGGAAATGACGACGTATACTATCGGGAAGATAAGTTGTCCACCCGGTTTCGGTTACCCAAATCTCGGTCGGGATATTCCGTTTTTTAAGCATCTCTTTCTGTATTTTATAAAAGCCATCATAGAATGGAGATGTTTCGGGATATTTCCTCCACAATATATATGGGTGTATCGCTGTAAAATCGATATGATTGGCGACATCTTCCCGATTGTCGTCGAAATATTCGATCCACTCTTCCTCTCCGGGCCAAATCAATTTTATATCTCCGTTTACCGCTTTAATAGAATCATGCATCTGTTTCACCAGATCGGTAAAAGGGACACCCCAACCCTGCGGACGCCATTTCTGTCCTTGCGGATGGGGCCATCGTTTATTCCACCCTGCAAAATTACTAGGCTCGTTTTGCGACTCATAAACAAGAATACGATTCCTATTCATCTCGATATATTTTTTGATATTCGTCACATCTTCGTCCCAACGCCAGATACCATTTTCATCTTGCCAGCCATGATTGGCATCCACATAGTCTAAAATAGGCAACCAACAAATATTGTGACGGTCTAAATAATCGATAAAAGGATCGGGCGTATTTCTCGCAGTACCGATAAAATCTTTCCATCTCGCAACATCTCTGACCCAAGCAATACCCAATGCTTGCTGAATCTCGGCCACCCGCCAATCTCCATAACGAGCATAATGAGCTCCTACACCAAACGGAGAATCGTAATCTTTCTTCGTAAGGGTCACATCGGGTATCACGCCAAAACCTTCCTGTTTCGAGAATATGACTTTATCTTCGTGTAAGAAACTTACGCTCAAATAATAATAGCCCAATTCCGAGAACTGAAACGGAACGTAATAATACCGTTCGAAAGGACTCGACAGCGTGTACGTTTTCTTATAACCAATCGGTTTTTTATCGATATCCACTATCTCGACCACAACCTCATAGGAAATATCGTTATTTGCTTTTATGACCTTACAAACTGCATTCCCAGACTCGTTTTTATGATAAACAGCACCTAACTTATTAAATGTAATATCTATAACATTCTCCTGAGATTTTCCGAAAACTACTGTCACAGCTAAAAAAAACATCGTGACAAATCCAATTATTCTTCTCATACGGCAACATCATTATATTACTTCAACACTCTTTTCACCGGTTCATCGGTCATTGTAAATACCAAATGACCTCCACTCATTATATCCTCATGCTTGATCGTCAACCCTCTCACCGGCTTTCCATTCAATTCGACCGATTTGACATATTTATTCTTTCTGGAAAGATTCTTCGCCTCTACGACAAATGCTCTGTCTTCCGTCAACTGAATGGATATTTTATCCATTTGTGGAGCACCTAAAATATACTCTCCACTAATCGGATCTACCGGATAAAATCCCATCGAAGAAAAAATATACCATGCCGACATCTGTCCACAATCGTCGTTTCCACACAAACCATCGGGTTTCGGTTTATAGAATCGTTCGAATATCTCTGGTATCAACTCTTGGGTTTTCCACGGTTGATCCACGTAATTATACAAATAAACGACATGATGACTCGGCTCATTCCCATGTGCATACTGCCCGATAAATCCACTGACGTCCGAGACAAAGCCTGTATTCTCGGCTATCGTATCCAACATAAACAACGAGTCCAATTTCATAGCAAAAGATTCCTTTCCACCCATTAAATCAATTAAACCTGCCACATCGTGTTGCACATGCCAAGTATATTGCCATGCGTTACCTTCGGTATAATCCCCACCGCAGCTGGCTGCATGAGACAACAAAAACGGATTAAACGGAGAACGCCATTTCCCTTTCGAGTCCTTTCCTCTCATCAACTTCGTACCGGGATCAAACAACGATTTATATGCACTGGCTCGTTTCATAAAAAACTCATAATCCTTATCCTTACCCATTGCTTTTGCCATTTGCGCAGCACAATAATCATCGTAGGCGGACTCTAATGTCCGGGATACCGATTCTACCGTAGTTATATCAAATGGATAATAACCATATTTATCATAAGTTTCCCAATCCGATTTTTTATGGCTCACCGTCAACGAAGCCTTAATCGCATTATAGGCATCTTCTGGACTAAATCCTTTAAACCCTTTTAAATAGGCATCGACAACGACAGGGACCGCATGATTGGCTATCATGCAGTATGTCTCTTTATCCCATAACGTCCAAACCGGCAAATGCCCTTGTACCTTCTGATAATCCAACAAACTATTTATCATTCCGGGTACTCGTTTGGGGATCAAAATCGTATAAAGAGGGTGTGCAGCCCGATAGGTATCCCACAAAGAAAACGTCGAATAATATGTGCCTGATTTAGAGACGAACACACTGTCGTTAACACCTCTATACTTTCCATCTATATCGGCAATATCGTTAGGCTGAATATACAGATGATATAACGATGTATAAAAATTTGTTTTTTGCTCTTTCGTTCCTGACACAGAAACTTTCGACAACAATTCCCTCCATAAATCCTGACTCTCTTTTTTAACTGCTTCGAAATCCCAATCGGGACTCTCAGTTAACAAAGCACTTTGAGCCCCCTCGATACCAACTGTTGAAAGAGCGACTTTTATCTGTACCGATTCTCCCGGTTCTAAATCAAACTCTAAAATCATTCGTTTGGCTTTCTCCCCTTCACGAGCTGGCAATACCTCCTTCACAGTATAGGGCTTATCGAACTTTACCACATAAAAGAAATGGCGTCGTACCCAATTTTTAACTTCTTGATGTCCGGTTATAGTCCAATTATCAGGCATATTCATGTCGGCATACAAAACATGTGTTTTCAAATGGTCCTGATTATACACGACTCCACTTTGCATATCCAACAACATTCGTGCAGGTGCATCAGAATTATAAGTACATACATAATAAGCGGTACGCTGTGTCGCTGTCACCTCGACATCTATATCCGAATCGGTCAATTTCACCTTATAATATGCGGGTGATGCCGTTTGAGTCGCTTTATCATATGCACTTTTATATATGCCATTTTTCACATCTCCGCTAAAAGGGAATATCAATACATCTCCCAAATCGGGACAACCGGTTCCATTCAAATGATTTTGGGCAAATCCCATGATAGAATCGTCTGCAATATTAAATCCCGAACAGTATTTCCACTCATCGTTCCCTGTTTCTGGACTTGCCTGTATAAACCCAAATGGCACACATGCTCCGGGAAAAGTATGTCCATTATCGGCATTTCCTATAAACGGATTAACAAAGGAAAGCACGTCTTCATTTCCATCAGATGAAGAAATATTATTACATGCAGTAACCAACAAAACTCCTGATAATATCCACAATAAATTTCTCATAATATAAGATATCTAAAAAATTAGCAATTCAACCCGACAAGATTAAGCCTTTATCACTTTCTGCTTTTTTATACAGTTGCCCGACTCATCGAGAACACTCAGTATATAAGCACCCGCAGGCAAGTTATCCATATCAACAGTGTAAACTTTGTCATATACTCTGCCCGTATAGACACAATTGCCCATCATATCGAACAAGGAAACTTTTCCTATTTCCGTATCGGAATAAATCGTTAAATTCCTAATTACAGGATTCGGGAATGCACGAATCTGGAAATCATCGTTTTTCATATCCTCCACAGAAGACTCTGGATGTTCCCCTATTTCAATAATATAAGGATGATTGGAGATATCCAACTCTATTGAATTCACATTGTTCAATACCATTTCGGGAGCAGTCCCCTTAGTCGGATTATAAACCCATACCTCGTCATAAGTTTGATCAAAACCGACAGTTATCCGATCGCTACCACCTTCATACTTCTCTCCCCAGATGACCAATTCAAAGGTCCCGTTATTCTTTTGGAGCAATAAATCATGAACAGTTATCGTGCGGCCTGTAATAGAATAAGTTAATTCACCCGGTTCGTCAATATCTTTATCATCTTTTAGAATAGTCGTTAGATTATGAAGATAATGAGCCGATTGTCTCGGATTATAAAACTTATCGTAAAAACCGAAACTTTGGTTTCCCGATTCATCTCGTCGGTCGGTCAGCAAATACATGGCCGTGTAATCAAATCCCTGAGCGAATTGTGCAAGATAAAGCGACATATATAATAATCCCTGCATCTCTTCCGTCACAGCATCGCTTATCGTAGACCCAGTTTCAGTTGTGACACGAGGTAACGCCTCCAACTCCTCATCGGTCAAATATCCTTTGTATTTATTTAACCACGTCACACCGAAATGCCGATACAGCACATCGCAACCCGATGGCACATTCGTACTTGGCTCAGCAGCTCTCCATGTCTGATTATTTTGTGGAAACTTGAAACTCGGATGATTAAAATAGTTGTGTAAATTAGCGACATCGGCAAAAGTTACTCCTCTGAATTCCTCGGGAACCGCCATATCGTCCTCTGGAACTTTGAGATACTGTAACCCGACATTTTCTCCCGAAGCTCCACCATACGTAAGGCTCCAAACCGGATAATTATACCCGTCTTTCCCCAACACGGGATCGGCTTTCACATCTTCATACAACTTCTTCTGCATACGAGCCACCGGCTTCCAGTTATTTTTTCCTTCTTTATTCCCTCCGCCGACTTCTCCTTCAAAAATTACATACCAATTTCTATTATTAGGCTCGTTGTTCCCTTCGATCGCAATAATTGCGTCCGGAGAAGTCGCATCGATAATTCGCTTGACATTATTTATTAAATTGGGAATATTCCGTTCCTGTCCCCCGGCTCCCAGCCCTGCACTGAACCGAATACCGGCATTATCATACAATTGTTTATACGAAGCTATCGACGTGCCGGCTCCCGGTAACGAAGTCTCCGGCAGATTAGTAAGCGAGCTCACACTGCCCCCCACACTCGTACGAATCCACCGAGCACCCAAATATCGCATAATCTCTTCGGTGGTATTCACATTTTCACCTCTACTGTTTATCGATGTATTCATGCCAATGGAATTGAGAAACCGATTGGCCGGCACAGCTTTGAACGTTCCACTTATATCTTCAACTACCTCGTAAGGACACGGTGACAAACTATTAAAATCAATCAGGCTGGTCGACCGTCCCAACTGGACCGTGGCTTCTTCGTTCAATATACCAGCCATTTCATAATATTTGATTTTACAAAATCCGATAACATTGTCATCAGAGGGCTCTTCTGGTATCGCACCGTTATCTAAAATAGAAACATTACCCCCTAAATGTTTTAAAGAACCAAAACCGTTCAATCGCTGCAAAGACCGATTATTCGTCAGCACCAAATCTCCTCCGATATAAGTCAAAGGCATGTTCTCTGTATTATCCCCATTGGTGAAATAATAAAGACGAGTACACCCATCGACCACAAAATCACCTTCTACTTTTTCCAAATAAGGGAATATCTTTTGTGGTTTATTCATTGCAGTGGTTATATTGGTCAACTTCAAATCGCCCTGTACCTCACGTATCTTCGAAAAAGATTTATCAAGATGTGCCGTAGCCGCACCCGTCATGACTTGGGGACAATTTTCTATAATAAAATCGCCATGAATAACCGAGAACTTATCTTCGTCGGCAAATGCATCCATATCGCTCAATACAGGACAATCCCTAAACACAAAACCGGCTTCACTACAATCGATCACATCTATCAACCCTGTTGTAGTAGTCAATTGAGAAAGACCTTCCATCGTCAACGTTCCCGTAATTTTCTTTACTCTATCGGTCAATTTCAAAATCTCTGACTCTGGAATCACTTCGCTTCCCTCTGGTTCAATCAAAGTCAAATTCTCAACAGTCTCTTCCACCGAACCGGCTGTAAACTCCTTTAACTCCGAAAGCCCATTCAACGTGTAACTGTTTTGGGCGGCAACAAATCCGCACATTACATACGGAATAACCAACACCCTAAAAATACTACTACATATCTTTTTCATCGTATAAAAATTAAATTATCTGTTTAATTACTTTTCACAGAAACCGTATTGGTTACCGTAACCGTCTCGCCTGTAATCCCCCTTACCGTCAATGTTACATTATAATCGCCAACAGCTCCATATTGATGTTTCGGATTAATTTCATGCGAAATCGCCGACCCATCTCCAAAATCCCAAGAGAAAGGCTCCTCGCCCGAAAAGAAATCCCAATAAAGAGAAGAATTGGTTAATACGAACGTATCGAATGAGCTACCGTCGAGTTGTGTAGTAAATGTAGCTACTGGTATCGTTATTTTCGTATCAATCAATATAATGCCTGTATTCAGCCGTTTATTCACACGATTATTTTCATCAGAAATCACAATACCCATAGCATACTTTTTAGGAGCATCTTTTCTCAAAAAATCCAATGCCACGGAGACATCAAAAGTCGTTTCGTTTTTCCCATCGGGTATTTGGATATTTTGTGGTATTTGAAGGACATATTCAGAAGGCAAAACTTCCACATCGGTCAAAATACCATTATCTATCAAGGTTTGAACCGTATCCGTATTCAACATTACCGAAACATTTACAGAGCCTTTAATAGTTTTTCCCGTACCCGAACGATAAATACCCAACGGAATGACAAAGGCATTATCGGCGTTCCTCACTGTATATTTCATCGGTTGTCCCGGCGTAGGAGAAACCCACGCCGTCGATGCTCCTTCTTCAATCGTATAGATACCGTCAGGTGAAATACTCCCATTAACAGCAATCGGTAAATAAACCAAAGATTCGGGATAAGGAATATCTACAATTTCATCGTATTGACATGATGTACCAGCAAACAAAAAGCAAATTGCAGTCACAAGTAAAAGACGATTTTTTATCATTGATTTCATCTTATTTCGTGTTTATTAGTTATTATCTCTTTACCAAAGTGGATTCTGTACCCAACCGGTCGTATTAAGATCGGCCTGAGGAATCGGATATAAATACATTTTCGGCTCGAATGTTCTTTTTTCCACCTCAATGGGTTTATATTCGAACTCTTCATCTGAAATTTTCGTTATTTCCACGCCCCGAAGCGGTGCGCCCAATGTCTCTGGCGCAATCATCCAACGACGCACATCCCAAAAACGATGATCCTCGAAAGCCAATTCCACCCGACGTTCGTTCCGAATCTTTTCTCTCAACTCCTCTTTCGATATAGCCGTAGGTACAGCCGGCATTTCAACACCGACTCGATTCCTCACTTGATTCAAAGCCCTGACGGCATTTAACCGGTAACCAACATTACCCGTAGGCCCATAAGCCTCATTCATGGCTTCTGCATAACTCAATAAGATTTCGGCATATCTCATTATTACCCAATGATGCACACTCGTACGGTTCTGCAACAAATCTAAATTAGGATCTATGAATTTATAAATATAATAGCCGGTACGCGTGGCATGAATAACACCCTTTCCATCTCGACCGCCGGTCCATGCTTCGATCGTACGATCCTTGAATTCCACGTTATTCGTCAAAATCGACATCGCTAACCGAGGGTCTCTATTGGCATAAGGATTGGACTTATGCTCTGGATTATTCCAATCAAACGGAGTACCGTCAATCATCTCATAAGCATCCACCAAATTCTGTGAAGGCGTATTCCCGCTCTGTCCCAAATTATATCCAACCGGATAATTATTCTTTTCAAAAGTATTGGTCGAACCGTATCGTCTGTCGAATATTATCTCACCATTCTGATAATCCCGTATTAAACGATACTCGTCCATCGGATATTTATTTCCCAAAGTCGTAATAAAATCGTTACAAGCCGCAGCGGCCTCCTCCCAACGTTCTTGCTGGCTCTTCCCGTCTTGCATGGAAATATATTCTTTATGAGTATAACCGGGAGCCCACTCCTCTGGCTTATTAAACAAATCGCTAGCCGCATAAAGTAGAGCTCTACACTTCAACCCCATAGCAGCTCCTTTCGTTGCACGACCCAAATTATTGGCAACGTCGGTCATTCTATCGGGAGCCTGTAAAACTGCCGCAGCCGAGTCGCACTCACTGACAATAAATCTTATACAAGCAGATAAGGAATCTCTCGAAAAAGTCGACAAATCGGATTTCAAACCCAGCGGTTCCGTTATAATAGGAACACCGCCATACCGCTTCACCAATTCGAAATAATAGTAAGCTCTCAAAAAACGAGCCTCATATTTCCATCGATGAATATTATTCAATCGATTCTGATAATCTTGCTGTTTTGTAGGGTCATATTTCAAATAATCCAAATCGACCTCGTCAGATTCTTTCAAAAATAAATTCGCAGCAAATATTCCTTCAAAGTTACGTTCCCACGCCGATCCGTCTGGATTATTATTGGCATTCCAGCTACCTACGTTAAAACCATGAATAGAAGCTGTTTCCAAAGTATATTCAGCCTCGTCGCTCGCAGCTGCCATCATTGCCCCGTCCAGATAAGAAAGACCATCTGGCAAATAAGAATAAAGACCTATCGATCGAGCCAATGTATTATTATACGAAACATTAGCAAACTCTTCTGTTAAATTAGTCTCCGCCTTAGGATCGAGGAGATCGTCACACGAATAGAAAACTACCGAAAACAATAGCCCGACAATAACCGGAATCTTATATGGTTTCATAATACTTAATTTTAATATTAAAGTTGAACACTAAGTCCTAAACTCACCGTTCTCATTGCCGGATAACCGGTCATAGTCTCCGGGTCGGTAAATCCGTCCATATGGTCTAACGAGAACAAGTTAGTCCCATTCATGAAAACTCTTACTCCTTCAATTTTTATCTTTCGAGTCAAATTCTTCGGAATTGTATACCCTATCTCCAAAGAACGAAGTTTCAAAAAATCACCGTTCTTCTGCCAAAAAGAAGAAGACTGATAATTGTTCAGATTATTGGAGGCCGAAAGCCGAGGATAAGTAGCTGTCAATTTTGTATCCTCTGTCCACCTATTCAGTGCAATAGAAGAAATCTGTCCGTCATTCTGGAAGGCTTCGAAATATGAACCGCTCCAATAAACCGACCGATTCAAAGCTCCTTGAAATAAAACATCGAAATCAAAACCCTTATATGTCAATCCCGCATGCAAACCCAAAGTACACTCAGGGACATCGGTATAACCTATGGCTTTAAAATCTTCCGAATCGATTCTTTTATCGTTATTTAAATCGGCATACTTCAAATCGCCCGGTTGAACCGCTGCAAAAGTCTGCTTCGGCGAACTATCTATTTCGTTTTGGTCGTTAAAGAACCCCAGTGCTTCTAACAAAAACGGTTGATCAACCCTATGCCCGGTTCTATACTGATAAGCATAATTTTGAGGAGCCTCGGCATTATACAATATTTTATTTCTTGCAAACCAAGCACTTGCTTCCACAAACCAAGTCAAATCTTTGGTTTCTTTTCCGGTATAACGCACCACGGCCTCGAATCCTTGGTTACTCACCCGCCCTATATTCAGTTCAGGACGCTTGAATCCCACAAAACTAGGAAGTACATCATACGGCATCGTCAAAATATCATATCGCTTTTCTTTGAAATAATCGGCCGTAATACTTAATCTATCGAAAAGAACGGCATCGATACCGATATTAAATTTTCTGTCTTTCTCCCACGTAGCATCTGGATTGGCATAATAATTCTGAACGTAATAATACGATGCAGCATTCGACTGACCGAGATAATAGTTTCCACCTGTATAATACTGATTATACGGGAATCTTGTAGATCCGTTATCTTTATTCCCTGTGAGTCCATACGAAGCCCTCAATTTAAGGTAATCTACTATTTTGTTACCTTTTAGGAACTCTTCATTAGAAATCACATACCCCAACGATCCGGCCGGAAAAAATCCAAAACGTTTTCCGCGTGCATAATTATCGTTGCCCGAGTAAGCAAAAGAAAACTCTGCGACGTACCGCTTATCGTAAGAATAAGTCAAGCGACCACCCGAAACGATATCCTTATACGGTAAATCGGTAGATGATACGTTATATTCCTCATAACCACCCATCAACATGGCATCCACATGATGCTCTCCGAAAACCCTATCATAGTTCACAAAACCATGAACGACAAAATTCCGCCATTGATTATACGCACTTTCGCTTATAGACATAGAAGAGGTTTCACCAAACTGTTGTCCGGACATATCATACCGGGCATAATCCCTAGATGCTATGGTATACGATTTATATATCGTATTGAAACCGACCGCTCCCGAAATACTCAACCCCGGGGTAATCATACCCAAATCGCCTATTAACTTTGCGGACAATTGTGCAGATCGCTTATTCGTAGAATAATATCCTGTTTCCGTAATCTCCGCCCACGGATTATAATAGGCAGAATTACCTCCTATTTGGCCATTTTCATGATAGATGGGAAACGCATTAGGTGGAAGTTTTGCCATTAAATTGAACACATTCGTGCTATATTCACCGCTTACGTTATTCCTTACTCGCCCAGGATTCACACGCTCCTCGACACTTCCCCCCAAAGTAAATTCCGAAGAGATGCGTTTCGACAATTTCACATCGACATTCGTCCTGAAATTATATCGCGTATACGAAAAATCCTTCGTATAATCCGATTCTTTTTCTGTACCCTTATATAATCCCTTATTCGTTGCAACATTCAACAAAACGAAGTATCGTACGACGTCAGAACCACCTCTTGCCGATAAATCATAGTCGGCAATCGGCGAAAGAGTTCGAAGCAGTTGATTATACCAATTCACATTCGGATATCTATATTTATCCGTTCCATTCTTATAAGCCTCCAAATCGGCAGGAGAATACACCTCAGAGCCCGGACCTAAATCGTTAACCATAGCTTCGTTGTATAACCGGGCATAGTCATACGATCCTAAAAAATCCGGTAACCTCATGGCCTGCTGCATACCGAAGCGAATGCCCAGTTTCAGTTCCAAAGGTGCATTCACACCTCTCTTTGTCTTTACAAGCAATACACCATTGGCAGCCTTATTCCCATATATCGCCGCAGAGGCTGCATCCTTTAACAAATTAACCGACTCTATTTCCTGAGGTGTCAACTGTTGAAATAATTCCAACGTAGAAGGGAAACCGTCAATTATAATAGTAACGTCCCGCCCTGTTCCAAATGTGCTTATACCGCGAGCATGCAACGTAGGGGCATCGTTCCCGGGCTCTCCACTCTGTTGACCTACTGTAAGTCCCGGAAGTCTCGCATATAAAGTATTTGCAACATTCGTGGTAAACGACTTCGACATTTCATCTCCCTTTACAGAAGATATCGCACCTGTCATTTCCCATTCTGCCCGCTCTCCATAAGCAATCGGAATCATTTTCTCAGAAAACGTCGAATCGGTATGAACCTCCTGAGCAGATAAAAGCCCAGTAAACAACAAACCTTGAACCAGCAAAAATATTTTATGCTTCATGAGGCAATCTTTCTTTATCTTCATGTTGATCATAGTACATCTGAATTAATAACCTGGATTCTGTATCAAATATCCCTTATTAACCTCGTTCGTAGAAAACGGGTGCAAATACATTTTTTTCGTAAATGTACGGTTCTCATACAAATAAGGCGTATAGCGGAACTCTTGCGGACTCGAATTAATCCAATAAATCTTAATGCCATACATAGCTCCACTCATCACTCCTTCTTGCTCGGCAATCATCCAACGACGCACATCCCAAAAACGATGGTTATCGAACGCTAATTCAATAGCTCGTTCATTACGAACCAATTCCCTAAAATCGGAATAGATTCCACTACCCGACAAAATAGCCGGTTGTCCCGAACGCTCGCGAATAATATTTATAGCCTCTCTTGCCGAATATTTATAACCATGTTTATCGTCCGGTCCATAAGCCTCATTCATAGCCTCGGCAAAATTCAAATAAATTTCGTTCAATTGGAAAAGTGTAGAATTGGGAACAGGCTCTTGGTTATCGGGACGCATGATAGACGGAGAGACTAACTTATGCAACCAAAATCCTCCATAACAATCCTTGATATGCTTGCCGGCCGCAACGCCCAGTTCTTCATTGGCTTCCCAAAGCTGAACCTCGGGCGTCTGTGAATTCCACCAAGATAAATTATATGCGATAGTCTGTGCAAAACGTCTATCCAAACTTGCCAACTTCGCTTGTAAATCATCGCCACCGTTCCATTCGACCTTATTACCATCACGATCTTCATACTTACGCACAAAGTTCAACAAAGGCGTCGTCCCGTTTGTACCCGAACTACCGGCAATAATCGAACTCGGAATAATCCCCGACCACGGACGATTCCAACAACCCATACCCTGAGCGGCCTTTTCGGCTAAAATAATCTCGGGATTATCATACACCTCCCAACTATATTGATAATTGGCATCCACTCCCTGATCGGTAATCAAATAACAGCCATTCGTTTCCGCCCAGCGAATACAAGAATCGGCAACTGCGGCAGCACGCTCCCACCACACCATATTTTTAGGTTCGTTCAAACAAATGAGATTATTATTCGTCCCGAAATCCATATAAGGCTCGTTGGTATTAAACAACGGACTAGCAGCATAAAGCAATACCTTAGACTTTAACGCCAACGCTACTCCCTTATGAACACGCCCCCTCAGATTCTGCAAAGCATTATCGAGCAAAGCCGGATAAGCCTCGTCAATATCCTGCAAGATGAAAAAAAGCATCTCCTTTAAACTGGCACGAGGTATTTTCAAATTATCGTCCAACTGCAAGCGTTCCCGAATAATAGGCATCCCGCCATAACGCTTCATCATCTCAAAATAATTCAACGCTCTTATCAACTTAGCCTCGGCTATCAACTGGTCTCTATATTCAGGAGTAATATCTGGGACATCATAAATCCTGTCCAAAAGAACCGTTATCTTCCTGATAGCTACAAAACGATAATCAAATCGAGAATCATCGGTACGATTAGCCGAGATAGAACCCTCGTTCCACCAGTTCATGCGATACCAGTTGGCACACGTCTCGGCCTCGTCGCAAGCTCCGGCGAAAATGTTCTCGTCCCTATTGGAATAAACATTCGAGTTCGCCGAAGCATACCCCAAATTAGAATGGATACCCATCTGATAAATACTCGTTAAGAATGTCTCCACTTGTGTTCTCGATGAAAATATAGTATCTTCTGTCACATCTCCTCCCGGCGGTTTCTCCAAATAGTTTCCCATCATATCTTCGCACGATACGACAGCGACCGGCAACACCAGAACTAATAAGATTAGTAAGGGAGAAACAAGCTGTTTAAGCCTTTTCAAATTTATATTCTTCAAATACATGGTATAATATTTTAGGTCGTTACTATCCAATTAAAAATTAACATTGAGCCCGAAGTTGAATACCCGTGTAACAGGATAAGGTTCGCTATTCGTCACTCCGGCATTGGCGACTTCGGGATCCTGTCCGGGTAACATATCGGTCCATGTCAATAAATTGCTTCCATTTACATAGATTCTAATAGAACCGATACCTGCTTTCTTCAAAGATTCCTGTCTGAATGTATAACCGACTTCTACGTTTTTCAAACGGAGGTATGAAGCATCTTCCAACCAATAAGTCGATGTCAGGTAATTATGTCCTACTCCATTCACACCATAGCGAGGATAAACGATTTTCTGGTTATTGACAAAACGCTCGTAACTCCAACTCTTCAACAAATCGCGATTAGCTCCCGTATATTCGTAAAAGCCCCGCATAATACGACGAGAAGGCATATTAGACACGTGAGTCGCCCCCTGAAACAGCAATGAAATATCGAGATTTTTATAAGACCCTCCTAATGAAATTCCATACATGATTTCCGGGAAATTGGAATACCCGATAGGAACTTGGTCATCGTCATTGATTTTGCCGTCACCATTAATATCCACATAACGAACATCTCCCGGCTGTATCTTATTATTATTGTTAGCCATTACATACTCGGGGCGTCCTGAGGCATTTACCTCTTCCCAAGAGTTGAAAATTCCATCGGCCACATAACCGAAGAATTGCCCGTAACGTAATCCTGTCCGATAGAGATAATCTTCATTACGGATAACTTCGTCTTGTTCCAAAATCTTATTATGGGCATACGTAAAATTAGCTTTTACAAAATAGCTCCAATCACCGATACGATCGCCGACAGAAATTTCTCCGTCCCAACCAGAATTTCTCATGCGACCCATATTATAAGCCGGAAGATTCGATGCCGAAATACCGATGATAGTAGGAACCGTATTACGGTTACAAAGGATATTATCCCGATGTTCCATAAAGTAATCGAACGTTAAACCTATGCGATCTCCCCAAAATTTAACATCGGCCCCGACATTCCATTTGATTGCTTTCTCCCATGTCAAATCAGGGTTACCGGCCTTACTCTCGTTAGACCCCACATATCCCACATATGACGAACCCACTTCTCCAAAATAATACGAATTACTACCCGTATAGGTATATACCGATGGTAAATATAAAAAGCGGTCTCCACCGATTTTATCGTTGCCTACGGTTCCATACGACCCTCTTATTTTCAAGAATGACAAAACTTCATTTCGGGGGAAATAAGGCTCCTCAGTCAAAACCCACCCCAACGAATACGCAGGGAACCACCCGAAACGTTTGCCCGGGGCAAAATTCTCAGTACCGTTATATCCTACGTTTACTTCGGCCAAATAACGGTTGCCGTAATTGTACGTAACCCGACCGACCAATCCTTGATATCCATTAGGAATATTATACTTTAATGTAGGATTATAATATTTCCCTTGATTGTACAAGACCAATCCCGTTACCGTATGCTCCCCGAACTTGCCGGTATATTCCGCTCCGATTTCCGAATAAATGCGTATATTCCTGCTATTTGTTCCTTGATAAGTCAATTTCCCGGGATCGGTAGACGGAACAAAAATCAACTCATCGCCAGCTCTTCGCAAGTCATAGGTTATTCCACGGTCATTATAAGTCTTCGTTTCTGTACTATAACTCTTGTAAGAAAGAGCTCCACGCAAAGAAAGTCCTTTCAACAAATAATCCATTTTATACGTGAACCGTCCCGATAAATTCAAATTATTTTCATACTTCGATTTCCAACCTCTCGTATAAGGACCGGCAGGATTTCGCCCGCTACCGAATACATCGGTTATCGTCACAACCTTGTTGTCAATCACTCCCGGTGCAGCATTAGACGGTGTCGAATTCAACGACTCCATAATTTGTCCCGTACTCCAATTGGGGTTCTGCAAATTTCCCATCTGGTTAGAAATATCTAAACTCAACAACAGGTTTTTCGTAACATTTATATCGAAATTCGAACGCATATTATAGCGTCTGAATGCAATTTGATAGCTATACCCCGGGTCATATATACCGGTATCCAACATACCGTTCTGCGTAAACACACCCAATGAAACGAAATATTTCACCCGCTCGGTTCCCCCGCTCACATTAAAGTTTGTCTGAGTCTGAGTCGAGAAATCCTTCAACATATAATCATACCAATTGATATCTGGATAAAACAGAGGATCAGAACCGGTTCGATATGCTTCGATAGCTTCCTCCGAGTAACGTGGAATATACGATAACTGAGAATAATAATCGTAAGCCTGAGCCTCATTATAAGCCCTTGCATATTCATACGAATTCATCGGTTCGGGCAAAAACGGGAAATTCGTGATAGCGACATTTGTCGAAAAACTAATTTTCGGTTTTCCCAACTCACCACGCTTTGTCGTAATCAAAATAACACCATTCGCACCTCTCACACCATATACGGCAGTCGCCGAAGCATCTTTCAAAATAGACAACGACTCCACTTCGTTCGGGTCTATATCGTTCAAATTATTCACTTCGATACCATCTACCATTATCAAAGGATTCTGCGATTCCGCATCACTGGCGAAAGTACCGACACCGCGTATACGCAACGTAGACATATCTTGCCCCGGTTCACCGCTTCGTTGCACACTCAACAATCCGGGAATCCTACCGCCGAGTGCATTGCTAATATTAGCTTGCGGCGATTGTAAAAGATCCTTTGTGGTTACCATAGAGATAGAACCGGTAACCGTTTCTTTTTTCTGTGAACTATAACCGACAACAACGATGTCGTCCAACGTATTGGCAACCTCCTCCAAAACAAATTGGAACCGGGTCTGTGAACCAACCTTTACCTGCTGAGGATTATATCCTATATAAGAGGCTTCCAATACATCTCCGGGGGAAACTTCCAGCTTAAATGCCCCGTTTATATCGGCCATAGAACCAATCGTCGTCCCCAATACCCGAACACTGGCGCCAATCAACGGTTCGTTATTGGCATCGAAAACGGTTCCCGTAATCTGTATCTTATTTGACTTTACAGCCTGAGCCTTACTTTTCGGCGATGATTTCTCTACCAGAAATAAACTCACTTGACGTTTATTCTTTATTTCATAAGAAATATTCGTTGTACTGAAAATCTGGTTCAAGACAGTAACAACCGGCGTGTTATTGACTGTAACATTCACCCTTTTAGACAATTCGGAATTCAAATTATCCGTATAGAAAAAAACATAATAATTGGTCGACTTCTCGATTTGAGACAAAACACTTTTAATAGGAACATTTCTCAAATTGAGAGATACATTGGTTTGCTGGCCCCATACATACGGGAACATACCCAGCAAAAAAAGTAATAGAATCGAACGTTTCAATTTATTACAGAAATGCCCTCTCCCATACATTCCAAATAGATTTTTCCAAGGTAACATAAGTTTTTCTGTATTAGTAGTTAACAAGTTTTATAATTAACTTCTCTTCTTCAATAAAATAGTATTTCCGTTCATTTCATACGACATGGGAACCGTTTTAGAATCGGCCTTTTCCAATGAAATCGTACGGGAAATAGTTTCTAATACGTCTTTCGGATCATCGAACAAAACCAACTTTCCACTGCATTTCAGATCTTTAATATCCTTTTCACAATCGATATAAAGGTCATAATGTCTGGAAATTTTCGCCAATATCATCGACAACGGCTGGCTGCGGAATTGAAGCAATCCGTCTTTCCAACTGATAAAATCATACGTATTCGCCTCAGTAATATCCATAGAGTTGCTCGCCAAAGTCAGCATATGGTCAGGTTGCAAAATTTTCTTTTTCGATTCATCATTCGATTGAACCTCGACCAATCCTTCAACCAAGACAACAGACTGAGCCAACTCATCGTGATAAGCCATCACATTAAATCGAGTACCCAATGCCCTCACACTCATTTCCGAAGTTTTTACAAAAAACGGCCTTTCGGCATCTTTGGCAATCTCGATGTAAATTTCGCCATCGACATATACTTCTCGTTTATTTTTCTCAAAAGTTGTCGGAAAACGAAACGTCGAGCCCGAATTGACCCAAACCTTCGAACCGTCTTCCAATACCAAATGAGAAGCTCTGCGTCCCTTAGGCACGATCAATTCATTATATTCGACTTTACTATCGTTTACATCTACTGCATATCGTTCGTCCTGTTGGTTTATCGACGAAATAGTCGCCTCGCCACCTCCATACAATACATCGTCCCCCTCTTCAAGAGGAATCGTCCTTTCCCCGGCAATGACCAATCGGGTATCTTTCTCAAAATTAGATCGGTTCTTCTCTATCGTCGCTACTTGATTATCGGAAGTAAAAGGGGCAAAAAAAGAATAAACACCCACCGAAAGCAAAGCGACGACACATGCCGCTGCAAAAATTTTATAAAAGCCCACATACAAACGATGCCTCCGTATCGATTTCACTTGATCGTTGACATGTTCCAAAAGTTCCAGCTTCTCCTGCTCGGAATAAGTTTCATCATCGAATGTCATAGACGAAAGAAGTTGTTTCGCCGCTTCAATTTCTTGTTTTTTCTCAGGATTCTCTAAAACATAATTATCCCAAAATTCAACATCGTCGTCGGTCAAAAGCAAAACACTTCTTAAAAACGAATCATCTTTAAGAAAATCAAGAATATTATATTCTGCCCTTGTTTTCATCTCTATCGTTTGGATATATTTTTTTCAAATTTCTTTTATTATACAGACGACAAAATCCATTTTTTGTCCCCTCTTTTTCCAATTTTCTTTACCATAAACAGATTATTATAAAAAGAAAAGCCACTTTCAACTTTCGCATTTTACCAATAGCTCTCGACACGGCTTTTCTTGAAGACTGTATGGTCATGTGCATAAGAGAGGCGATCTCTTCATACTCCAACTCATGAATGAATCGCAGATATATAATCTCCCGTTGTCTACCGGTAAGAGAACTGAGTAATTTATTCAATTTCCCTTCTATTTCTTTCTTATCCTCCTCGGCTATTAACTCATTCAATATATTCCATTTTATAGTGAATTTATATTGATAATCATCTATACTACAAGTATCTACCGATACTTTCAACATATCTAATAAATTATTCTTCAAAGACCTGAATAAATAATATTTCAAGTTCCTCACTTCGCTAAGGTTCCTCCGATTAAGATATAGTTTAACAAAGACATCTTGAATGGCATCTTTCAATACTTCTTTTTCAAATCCCAAACTTCTGCCATATTGCAAAAGAAGATCGACATACTTATTATAAATAAAAGTGAATGCCGCATCATCTCCATCGACAAATCTTTGAAAAACGACCTCATCCATTGTTTCTGTTATTTTTCGATAAATTTAAAATCTAACACTACAAACCCAATTTCCTCGAAAAAAGGACTGCACCGGATAGTGGTGCAGTCACTCTTCCAAAAAACTATTTATATACAAATACCATCTTCGAGACTTCATATCTCCGGGAGGCATATATCTTCTTTACCAAATAAATTCCTGTGGATTGAGGTTTTTCTAACCGAAGGCCCGACAAGGTAAAATATTGAATTTCTATTACAGGCTCATCAGACTCGATAAAACTCGATTCTACGGAACTCGGAAGCCCGTCATATTCATAAGCGCCCATATCCACTGTTCCATTAACAACCCGCTCTTTTCCGGCTAAATCTTTATCATAATCGCCAATAGCCTCGTTATTTCCCACATTTATCGCCGGACTCGAAGATTGAAGCATATAAGTTCCATCGACAAACTGAGGTTCGGCATTGAGATTGCCTACACCGCCCTCGGATTCAGGCCATATCGTATATGTAACTTCCGCCGTCGATTCGGGTCCCAGAAAAATGTTAGATCCGGCTGGTGTCGATTCAGGCCGAGCGACATTATCGACAACGATACAATTCACAACCTCCGAACTGCCTTTATTTCCAAATCCTATACCACCGCCGCGGCCACTCGTCGCATCGTTTCCTACGACCGTACAATTTATTACATGAGCCACAATCTCTTCCCCAGCCGGTTCGGTTACCATGCTACAATCTATTCCGCCTCCATAATTGGCATTATTGGCCGTCCCGCCAATTTTATTGCCCTCGACCAAACAGTTCACGACATAGCCCGTTTTAATCGAAACTCCACCTCCATTATTACCTCCTGTCGATGTATTGTTCGATTCGTCTGCGACACAATGATTATTTCGTATAATGGAATTCAATAAATACCCACCATCTAAACAGACTCCGCCTCCGACACCCGGTTTCTTTCCATTGGCTGCTATGGCTATATTATTCTCAACGATACAATTCTTTACGATTCCACGAGCATACACGCCTCCGCCCACACCTTTAATGGAGCCATCGGTTTTTGAACCATAATTATCGTGGACGATACAATATTCTATCATTCCATCGGGGTGGTCGATATAAACACCACCGGCACGACCTGCGGCTCCCGCAGTAGAATTATAAGCATCCCCACCCGATATATCGAATCCTACGAAGTAAGACGCCGTCTTAAAATACAATACCCGGCGACCACTGCCTTTCAAAAAAGTCTCGATATTGTCCAACTGATAAGAAACTGGTTTTTCACTCTCTGTACCCTCACAATTTCCATACACCTTCACATCGGCTCTATTACAAGTAAAGCTGGCCCCCTCTGGAGCTACGTATGTTCCTTTCTTTACAAAGATTTCGTCTCCCTCCGACAATTTGGTCGACGTCAATATTGCATTCAACGAAGTAGAGGTTTCCCAACTCAATCCGTCATTGTCTTCACTACCGTCTGGGGTAACAAAATATTTTACAGCATATACGCTTTGAAATGAAAATACTGTAAAAACTAAAAAGCTAAGTAGATTTGTTTTCATGATATAAAGATTTAACGGTGACTGAAAAAGGGGTATTCGGCAAGCAATAGCCTCAGACGATATCGGAATTCCCTACCGAATACACCCAAACAAAACATCGAAATATTTATTTAACCGTAATGAACACCTTCTCGGTAATTATTTGCTTCGTATCGAAGGTCTTCTTAACGATATAAAGTCCTGAAACACTGGGATAAGTAACCTCTACACCCTGCAACGTGTAATATTGAGTACGTACCACTTCTCCCTCTTGAATTTCAACATCATCTATGGCACTACCGTCCGTTACCTCATAAGCACCTAAATCGACCGACGCACCGAATATACGGGCATTACCAGCCAAATCGGTATCATATCCTTCGATAGCAGGATCATCACCGGCATCGATGCAAGGGCTACCTTCTGCCAAACGATAATTTCCTCCTGCTACATCGACAAATTTTGGATCGGAAGTAATTGCGCTGGCACTAACCGTTTTTTCAGGTACACAAATGGCTCCGAAAGTTACTCTTTCCGGTAATTTACCATCAGTTTGAGGGTTACCGAAACGAATGTTGGCATTACCTGTACCATAATCGTCTTCACGACATGTATTGTTCCATGCGATACAGTTGGCAACAGTAGCAGTCATGCCGTCGGCATTTGTCGTCTGAAATCCGATACCGCCACCCAATCCTTGAACATGGTTCTTCGCAACGGTACAATTAATCACATAAGCCTCTTTTTCGGTACAACATACGCCTCCACCTACCGATTGGTTATTCAGCGACCCATTCACCGAATTCCCGACAACAAGGCTATTAATTAATTTACCCGACTTGATGGCAATACCGCCTCCTTGACTTTGGAAAGAATCCTCATCGTCGGTTGGAGTCGTACTGTTATTACGAATGATACAATTCAATACAACGGCATTATCGGGATTACACCCATTTCCCTCGGTTGCATCCAAGCAAATACCGCCTCCGATACCCGTAGACCAAGTTTTTGACGTGTCTTCCCACGGAGCAGTAGTCGCAATGTTGTTTTCAATAATACAATTTTCCAACCTTCCATTCAAGATATAAAGACCTCCGCCAACACCTTTTAGAGCTTTCCCGTTGGAGCCTAAAATATTTTTAGAGCCATCGACACCTATATTATCATGAATATTGCAATACTTCAAAGTTGCCCCTCCATTATTAATATAGACACCACCGCCACGACCGACTCCTGTGGTCTCCGTCGATGCATCTCCGCCAGATATATCCAATCCATAAATTTCCGATGCCTTTCCGTCCAAATAAAGTACCCGTTTTCCTCCGGAACCCTTCAAAAAAGTTTCGAGCCCTTCGGCCGAAGTATATGTAGGCGGTTCAGTTTCCGTGCCGACACAATTCCCATAAACTTTGGCAGCAACCCTCAACTTAAAACTACCCGTATACGTCCCCTTAGCTACAAAAACTTCGTCACCGGCAGCGGCCCAACTAAGAGCATCTTCCAAACTGGCTGCACTACTCCACGATGTTCCATCGCCCGAACCGGATTCTGTCACATAAATAACATCGGCATTCATTGTCGAAAAACCTCCGGCCAGCAATAACGCTCCCACTAGTAAAAATTTTTTCTCCATGTCATTTAAATTTAAGATTAGTAAATATTACTATTATTTGAGACGATGGGTATAAAATTTTATACCCATCATTCTCAAACTATTTTCTAAGTTTTTTATTTATTCACCATACTATTTCGAAAGGCTCGAAGTCATTTGACCGAAATAAAGTTTTTTTCAACAACTACTTTCTTGGTATCATACGTCTTCTTGACAATATAGAGTCCCGATACAGACGGGGAAGTCACTTCGATTCCCTGCATCGTGTAATACTGAACACGAACGATTTCACCGCCATTAGTTTCGGCGGTTTCTATGGCACTGCCGTCATTAACTTCATACGGGCCTAAATCAACAGCTGCTCCAAAAATACGGGCATTACCGTCCAAATCGGTATCATACCCTTCGATAGCGGGATCATCGCCGGCATCGATACAAGGGCTACCCTCAGCTAAACGGAAATTACCGTTCGCTGCATCAACAAACATAGGATCGGAGGTAATTGCACTAGCACTTACTGTATTCTCTGGAACACATACCACATTGATGGTTACTCGGTTGGGAAGTTCTCCATCGGTTTGAGCGTTTCCGAAACGAATATTGGCATTACCTATACCATAATCGTCATCTCGACAAGTGTTACCCCAAGCGATACAGTTGGATACGACAGCCCTCATTCCATCTGCATTTTGAGACTGGAATCCGAAACCGCCACCCAATCCTTTTACATGATTGTCATAGGCTGTACAATTAATTATATAAGCCTCCTTTTCGGTAGTACACACACCACCGCCGACATTTTGGTTATTATTCGATCCATTCACCTTATTCCCTACGATAAGACTATTAATCAAATACCCCGACTTAATGGCAATACCACCCCCTTGATGATAATAAGAACTTTCGTCATCAGCTGGGGTTGTACAATTATTCCGTATTATACAATTAACGACTACTGCATCTCCCGCATCGCCAGAAGATTCCAAGCAAACACCACCGCCAACACCCATTGACCATACGGAATTATCTTCTTTCAGCCACGGATCTGTCGTCGCGATGTTATTCTCAACGATACAGTTTTCCAACCGACCGTTCCACACACAAGCACCACCGCCAACACCTCTCTGTGGAATACGATTTCCTTCCAACAAACGTTTAGTCCCGTCGATAGCTTTATTATCGTGTATGCGACAATACTTGGCCACACCGCCCCCGCTATTGATATAAAGTCCGCCGCCACGAGCTACACCGGTAGTCTCTTCCGAAGCGTCCCCGCCAGATATATCAAAGCCATAAATCGTTGCCCCTCCGTCCAAAAGGACGACACGTTTACCATCGCCTTTCAAAAAAGTTTCAAGACCTTCGGCCGAAGTATATGTAGGCGGTTCGGTTTCAGTCCCCTCACAGTTACCATATACGGTTGCTGCCACTTTCAACGCAAAACTACCGGTATAAGTACCTTTTGCCACATAAATCTCATCTCCTTTCGCAGCCCATGAAAGAGCATCCGCCAAAGGAGCGGCACTATTCCACGACATACCGTCACCCACGCCGTTTTCGGTCACATAAATAACTTCGGCATTCATTGTTGACAAACCTCCGGTCAACATCAATACACCCGCAAGTAAAAAAAGCCTTTTCATGTCACTAAAATTTAAGATTAATAATTATGTTGTAAAGACGATATATTTGCAATTTTATACCCACTTCTCCCTATTAAAGTATTACTCATTTGGCAAAAGGACTTACCAAATCATCTTTTAACGTAATTTCCATAGCTTCTTGAAAATGGGTCTTGAAATAATTTATATAACGACAGAAATTGTCAGGGTCATACGAAACCTTCAAATTCGTTTCGGAACAGAAACCAGTAACTTCGGGCACGACATAATTACCGGCATATTTAAATTTTCGATTGGCAATAGCTCGATGCAAAGTTTTCAATTGTTTAATCATTCCATCGTTTACATCAACAACATTCGCTTTATCAAACTCAACCACAATTTCGTACGACTTATTACAATCGGCATTCGATATAGGAATCGAAACCATGAACTCTTTACCGCAATATGACCATTCACTGGAATTGGGTAACACCGTATAATTTACTTTCATGCCATTTAGACTAACCGATCGAGGCATTTCGGCTCCATACAATCGGACGATATAATCTTTCGAATGGCTCATTCCTCGATAATGACCCTCTCTCGGAGCAATCTTAATCCGTTGAATACGATTTTCCAATTGCGACGTTACCCGTGTTGTAGCATACTCCGTAGCATATCTCTGATCATTACCCGCATCTTCATAAATAGAAAACTCACCTGCCGCACCCGGGAAAATACCGATAATTTGTTTCTTTGGATTATCGTCCAAACTATTCACCTCTTTTCCATACATGGGAATTACAGCACCAGCTTTAACATAAATAGGATATTCTTCGATAGAAAATTGTCGGATAAGTTCCTGTCCGCCTTTCAATAACGTGCCCGTATGCCATTCATACCAGTCGTTACCAGCCGGAAGCCAAACCTTCACATCAGATACCCCATTCTCCATCGGAGCCCCGATTGGAGCTACCAAAATATTATCCCCGAACATGTACTGGCGAGAATAAGTATATGCCCGCTCGTCTTCGGGATAATCATAATACATCGGGCGGCACAGCGAAACTCCTGTTTCATAAGTCTCCCTTGCCATCGTATAGATATAAGGGACTAATTGATAACGCAATCTTACAGCGTTATACAATGCGTCGAAATATTCGTCGCGGTATCTCCATATCTCTTTTACCAACGATGGATCCTTATTTGAGTGAGTTCTCAAAATTGGGCTCAAAGCGCCATATTGTACCCAACGGACATACATCTCAGGATCAAATTGATAAACATTATCGTCTTCGATGAACTTATGCCCTCCTATATCGTGACTCCAATATCCATAAAGAACATTCGAAGCCGTATTGGTAAAATAGGGCTGATATTCGAGCGTATTCCACGTAATATAAGCATCTCCCGAAAAACCTATTTGATAACGATGATTTCCCAAGCCTCCCCAACGGTGATAAATCAATGGACGCTTATCGGTATTGCGTTTCATATCTTCAAAGAAAGTATAATTGAGCCACCAAGTGTTATTCAGTTTCTCTATATCCTTATCGAAAACCCATTGCTGCCAATCAAGCCACCAAAAATCCACACCTTGCTGTTCAATAGGATGTAACACGACATCGAACAACGTACTCATAAACTTCTTATTAGAGCCTTGCCACGGAATATTTTCATGAGTAGATATATCGAAATTCATACGTTTCGCAAAATCTTTGTATTGGCTTTCAAAGGGAGCGATACCCGATGCCGGATGCAAATTCAAGGTTGTTTTCAGATGCTTCGACTTGGCCCAGTCAAAAAATTGATCGGGATCGGGAAACAAACGCTTCTCCCATGTATAACCGGTCCAATGTTTACGTTGTCCCCATTTGTCCGGTTTGGCGAATAAACTATCGGTCTCATGCCAATCCATATCGACAACCAACACATCTAACGGAATATTAAATTTCTCGAATTGCGAAACCACATCTCTCATCTCATTGTCGGAATATGCCCAATAACGCGACCACCAATACCCGAATACGAAACGAGGAGGCAGTGGTACTTTTCCGGCAAAAAGAGTAAAATCTTTGAGGGCAGCCTTATAATCCGAACCATAAGCCATAAAATACCAATCTTGTACCGGTCTGTTCTCCCGCTCTTTTACCCACGAAAAATCGCTATTATCGAATAACAAACCAGACGAATCGTCGATAAGAGTCCAACCGTCACGAGACAAAATACCGTCCTCCAACTGTAACTCGTGCCTCGGTTCGTTCCTCTTAATAAAGGTCGTACCGTCCATACGATCCAATGTGCGGGCAGTCCCTTTCAAATTCTGCTTTTGAGTAACACTCGGATTCCACGTAAAGGCTCTTTTTTTGTTCAGATATTTTATCTCTAAATTTTCTTTTGAAAATTTCCCTGTATTCAATTTATATGTCAGTTCCAATTCGTCCGTTCGAATCGTCAATTTACCTCCCTTTATAATTTTCTTAAACTCAGGGACCGGCAAATTCCGATTAATCACAATAAACGAACGCTCATCGGTGAACCTATGCAAAGAATCCCACTCCATACGGATAACACGCGGTGTCAAAACGGTAAATCGCACATCACCTTCCTCGACTATGGCTGCCGAATTAGCGACAGCATCGTTACCTGAACTATAAGCGACTAAGGGAAATAAAATCACGAAAAAGAAAAACAAAACATTTTTTTTCATGGATATCAATTTAAGCTATAACAGTTTTTATGAGTTAAGACGATAAAACCAGAAAAATATACCCAACTTTATATATTCAATTTATCAATATGATTCACCCGAATGGCAACTGCCATTTTTAATAATCCCTATTTTATCTATCTTTGTATTTACAAAATGAATAACCATGAATAAATCATTATTGACACTAAGTTTAATACCCATAGCCTCGGTAATGCATACATATGGTACGAACCATGTACCAGATAATCGTCCGAATATCATTTTATTTTTGGTAGACGATATGGGGTGGCAAGATACGTCTCTCCCCTTTTGGACCCAAAGAACCATGTATAACGAGCGTTATGAAACACCCAATATGGAAAAATTGGCTCAGCAGGGTATGATGTTCACTCAGGCCTATGCTTCCAGTATAAGTTCTCCCTCCCGATGCAGCTTGATGACCGGGTGTAATGCCTCGCGCCATCGAGTCACGAATTGGACTCTACGGAAAAACACGAAAACCGATGCCGTCAGCAATACTCTGGAAGTTCCCGATTGGAACTACAATGGCATAACACAAGTTCATGGAACAAACAATACCTTTATCGCTACTTCTTTCGTGCAATTGTTAAAGGACAACGGTTACCACACGATCCACTGCGGGAAAGCCCATTGGGGTGCAATAGATACTCCCGGAGAGAGTCCCTACCATTTCGGGTTCGAGACCAACATTGCAGGACATGCGGCCGGTGGCCCGGCAACTTACCTGAGCGAGCGCAATTATGGATACGACGAAGCAGGCAATTCTACATCGCTGTTCTCCGTCCCGGGATTAGAAAAATATTGGGGAACAGGCACATTTATGACAGAAGCTCTCACCCAAGAAGCCTTAAAAGCCCTCGATAAAGCTAAAAAATACAATCAACCGTTTTACCTCTACATGTCGCATTATGCCATTCATGTTCCCATAGACAAAGATGTCCGTTTCTACGACAAATACAAAAAGAAAGGATTGTCGGACAAAGAAGCGGCTTATGCTTCGCTCATCGAAGGAATGGACAAAAGTTTAGGAGATATTATGGATTGGCTGGAAAAGAATGGTGAAGCCGACAATACCATCGTCATATTCATGAGTGACAATGGAGGATATGCGACAGGAAACGGTTGGAGGGACGAACCTCTGTATACCCAAAATTTCCCGTTAAAATGTGGGAAGGGCTCTGCATACGAAGGAGGAATACGCGAACCTATGATCGTCCGTTGGCCCGGCACGGTACAACCCGGCACACGGTGCAACGACTATTTGATTATAGAAGATTTCTATCCTTCCATTCTCGAAATGGCCGGTATCGACGATTACGATGTCCCACAAGAAATCGATGGTATTAGTTTTGTTCCTCTGCTAAAACAGACCAAAAATCCTTCGCAGGGACGCAGCCTTTATTGGAATTGTCCGAATATATGGGGAGAAAAAGGACCGGGAATAGGACCGTCCTGTACCATTCGAAAAGACAATTGGAAAATGATTTACTTCTACGAAACCGGAGAAAAAGAACTATACGACATACCGAACGATATAGAGGAGAATAACAACGTGGCAGCTTTATATCCTCAAATAATAAACAAGTTATCCAAAGAGCTCGGTAAATTCTTACGACAAACGAACGGACAACGCCCCTCTTTTAAAAAAACAGGGAAACCTTGTCCCTGGCCGGACGAAATTTAAGACATAATTACAGGACTATTAACAAGGGCAATAGATAGATGTCTATTGCCCTTCATGTTTTCTAACGGAAATATTATTCTATCTTGATTTCAAAAGGTGTAGCCGGAAGTCCTACCGAATTATATAAATTGGCATCATCGGGATTATCGCCCCATGCATACCGCACCGACACCGGGTCTATCACATCGGGACATGAAAGAACAACCCGATCTTTCCCTGCCACCTTAGCCTGCACCCATTTATATACTCCATCATTTCCGGCAACGGCGAAACTCATTAAATATCCATATTTGTTTTTTACAATCAGCCCATCAGCTACATTGTCGAATTGTACGACAATTTTGTCTTGCACCCGACGAACGGTCTTAGGCATAGGACTTTCACAAACCACATCGGAAAATCCATAATCATTATGAAGGGCATGCAAAGCCAATCTACGTCCTACCTCCTGTTTATTTTTAGGGTGAATGTCTTTTGCTTCTCCTATATCGATAATCACGGCCTGACCGGTATGAGGTAAAGAAAGTGTTTGTGTTTGGGCTTCACGAACTTGCGCCCACAAACTTTCCGAAGGGACTTCAACTGCATCCATATAATTAGCAAGTTGAACCCAATAAAATGGAAAGTCTTTCCCCCATTTTTTTCTCCAATCATTAATCATAGCAGGGAACAGGTGGTAATACTCTTTGGCTCGATTGGTATTATTTTCGCCCTGATACCATATAACTCCTTGCATACTCAATCCCACCAAAGGATTAACCATAGCATTATAAAGTAATGAGGGATAAGCATTAGGCCCATATTCTACAAAATCGAAATCGGAATTTGAAGCCGAAACTTTATATTTCCATTTTCCGGATAAAGGAATAGTCTTATCCCCGACCTTCAAATAAATTTCATTCGCCGGGCCATACAAACCTCCACCGCCTCTATAATCCGATATTTTTAAAGTAATCTCATTCGATTCTTTCAAGACACCGGCCGGAACACTGTATAAGCGTCGCACGTCGTAACCGACGGTCTCTCCTATTTTTTGTCCATTAATCCATGTAATATCATCATCGTCAATCACATGCAAACTCAAAACCGCCTCTTTCCCTACATAATTCTCCGACAATGTAAAACGACAGGTTTGCCACACCACTCCATCGAGAGAGACCAGTTCTTCTTCGGACCATAGTCCGGGAACACTCACTTCTTTCCAATCGTCTTTGGAATACGAAGGCAAATACCACTTTTCAGAAATACCCGGTTCGGCTTTCATCGATTCGACAAATTTAGCTCGATTCTCATCGCTACGGCGAACGTACTCCTCGAATTGCGAAGAACGCATACGATCTTGCAATCGTTTGTACTTGGGGAACTTGTCGATAGCATCCATACTCATCCAGCTTTCAATATCGGTTCCACCCCACGAAGTATTGATAAAACCGATAGGAACACCCAATTCCCGGTATAACTCACGGGCGAAGAAATAACCTACTGCCGAAAAATCACCGGCACTCCCCGAATCACATACTCTCCACTCACCCTGCAAATCGGAAAGCGGACGATGCGACATCTCTTGCTTCACATTAAACGAGCGCAAAAAAGAATAATTCTCGGCGTCTGCAATCTCTTTTTCGGCATTCATCGCAGCATGTAAACGGAACTCCATATTGGATTGCCCGCTACATATCCAAACTTCGCCCAGCAAAACATCGTCGAAAGCGAGGCGTTCTTTTTTCCCTTTCACGATTAACGTATAAGGGCCACCGGCCTCCATAGGACGCAAAGTTGCGTACCATTTACCCGATGCATCGGCACGGACACTCGTCTTCTGCCCATTCAGTTCGACAGTAACTTTTTCTTTCGGGCTCGCACTCCCCCATAAATTGATTGCTTCGTTTCGCTGTAAAACCATGTGGTCGGCAAAGATGTGAGGCATGGAAAGTTCGGCCGAAAGCCTTGCAGAAAACATTCCACTTAGGAAAACCAATACCAAAAACGAGAAAGCCTTTTTCATATAAATATCGATTAAAGATTAATGTGTTGCGGTCTCTAATTTAAGTTTATGACTCCCCGCAAAGAAGATGGTATCGCCGTTATACGTCACATTGTCTCCCAACGGGGTAAACGTCGCCGACACACATTCGGGCAAATCGAACTCATAAAGAATATTACCCTCGTCGTCCCGTTTCCACGAAGTCGAAATACAACCGTAAGGTGTCTCATGTTCGATTTCGAGATAGTCCAAATTTTCGGGGAAATACGGACGTAATGAAACATGCCGGAAAGCCGGGTTCGATTCATCGATTCTCAAACCTCCCAACGTTTTATACAACCATGCCCCGATCTCACCGAACATGATATGATTCAACGAATTATCAATAACGACATCGATTCGCCAATTTTCATGTAAGGTCGTCGCCCCGTTCTTTATCCAATACCCCCAAGAAGGATATGTTTCTTGTGTAGCCACCCGATAGGCTGTTTCGGGATAACCGTTATCAGACAAGGCTCCGAGCAGAGCTTTACTACCCAGCAACCCTACATCGATATGGCACGAATCCTGTACGACTCTGCGGTTCAACTGCTCTGCCACTTTCTCCCTATATCCATCGGGAACAATATTCCAATAAAGAGGCATAGCCAACTCTGTTTGAGTACCCGATGCATAAAGACCGGTCTCTTTGTCCAAATAACGGTCGTTGATCGATTCTTTTATCCTATCGGCAAGCGCTTCATAATAAACCGCATCATCGACATAACCGAAGAGTTTAGCAGCTTTCGCCATAATAGATACATCGGTATAATAATAAATAGAAGTAGTCAAAGTCACATCGCTTTTACTTCTCACTGGTATCCAATCGCCAAGTCCCCAATCGGTCAAGTTATCTTTGGAGATAGACTCGATATAAGCTACATATTTCTTCGCCGAAGGATACATACGCCGCATGAGAGTCTCATCACCATAAAAACGGTAAATTTCCCACGGAATAATGATAGACGCGCTTGTCCAATCCACGCCGTTCGCCCAATCGAATCCCCATACCGAAGTCGGTACGATACAAGGATAAACACCGTTTTCACGTTGCTCGTCTATAAAATCGAGTAACCACTTCTCATAAACCGTAATCGCATCGAAATTATACAAAGCCGTCTCTATGGCAATGTGTGCATCGCCCGTCCAACCATTTTTCTCCCGTTGCGGACAATCCGTAGGATAACCGAACAAATTATCCAAATAGGAATTATTGGTAGCCGTCCATATTTTGTTCAACAAATCGGACGAAGAACGAAACCGTCCTATCGCCGGCACATCGCTATGCATCTTCAATGCTACGATACTATTTTCATCGAGTGCTATCGGTTCGGACGAAGTCACCTCTACATATTGAAAACCCTTATAATTGAACTTAGGAGTAAATCGAGTCTCCCCGTCCCTCAATATGACGATATCCGTTTGAAACGGGTCGCTGTCGTCGGTCGGACGATAATGGTAATCGATATTCGCTAAATTCACCGTACCGTCTTCATTCAGCATCTCCCCATGTTTCAATCGTAAAACAATGCCCGCTTTCCCCTCTACCGAGAGTTCCACCGTTCCCGCCATATTCTCAGGGAAATGATAGACAAAACAAGTATCGTTTATTTTTACAAACCGTGAAGCGTTGTGACGGACGATTTCCTTCACCGGCACAGTTAATTGAGCCTCTATTCGCTGGGTAGGAGCAGATACTTCCTTCGCATTTTTCCATTGTGAAACATCGATTCCCGATGTATTCCAACCCTCGATTTCCTGCCGTGCATCATAGTGTTCCGCCGTATAAATGCTGTTGAATATCACAGGACTGTCGGTCGTTACCCAGCTGCTATCGGTCGATATAGTTTCGATACTTCCGTCGGCATACTCGACACGTACTTGCATAATAAATGCAGGGCGGTTACGCCACGAGGCTTTATCGAAAAACCAAACTGCCGTGGATTGATGATTATACCACCCGTTTCCCAATTGTACCCCGATGACGTTCTCTCCCTCCGACAAATTGGGCGTTATATCATACATAACCGATAATACCCTTTTGTCGAAATGAGTGTACATAGGATCCAAGAAATGGTCCCCTATGCGTGAACCATTTACAGAAAGTTCATATAAACCGGCAGCGGCGATAACCGCATAAGCATGTTTTACGTTTTTCCTCACTTCGAAATCCTTTCGGAAATAAGGAGACGGGCGATAATCCTTATCATGGCCATCGCTAATCCATCGTGCATCGCCCCATTCTTGGGGAGACATCATACCTGTGGTGAACGACGACAGCGGTGAGCAAACAAAGCGATCCTCTCTTTTCGTTTTATATCCGACTTTCCAATAATATTTAGTCCAAGATTGCAGCGAATCGCCGGCGTAAACGATCCTGCGGATATCACTCGGAAGCTCGCCGCTATCCCAACATTGGCCAGAGCCGTTTATCACTGCCATACTATCGGCAGAGACCCATACCCGACAAGACTCTACCGAATCTGTCTCTACGACCGGGATTTTCCACGACAATCTCGGCGAAGACATATCGATTCCCAACGGTTCCGACAAATACTCACACATTAAGGAATACGGAACCTCGGGACTTGTACTGCAAGCCGCCAATATACAACCGGATAATATGCTCAATCCGTAACTAAATACCCTGTTCATCATCGCTTATATCTATATAATTAGATTTTATTTTGTTCGGCAATCTCACGGCGATTCTCCAAATCAGAAGAAATCTCGGACAATCGTTTTTCGCTCAAAGGATACCTCGAAATAAAAAGTGCCGATATTCCGGTCGCTATGGCCGGGAATATACTCATCATCAAACAAATCCCGGTCAATGCCGATTCTGATTGTATCGTATTGGCCTCGAACCCGAAATAGAACAACAGCCAACCAGTCAAAGAGCCACCCAATGTCCACCCCAATTTCTGAGACATCGACGACGATGAAAAGATAAGGCCCGTAGCCCGACGCCCGGTCTTCCATTCCGAATAGTCCGATATATCGGCATACATCGACCACAGCAACGGAGAAACAATACCGGCACAAATACTAATGATGATTTGCAACGCCAATATTCCATAAATGCCGTCTTTGGGTAAGAAATAGAATAGGATACTGAATATGGTAGCCCCTACCGTCGCCGTCAAAAAAGTATATTTTTTACCCATCAACCGTGTAAACGTAGGAACCAACATAATACCCAATATGTTAGCAGCTTGTCCCAAAACAAGATAAATGGTGATGAGCGTAACCGAAGCACTCATAAAGGTGAAAGAGAACGTGTCGGAGGCCTCTACATAATATTTGAAATAATAGACTGCCGAGCCGTCTCGTAAAGAATTAAACCCGATAACCATGATACCGGCCACCAAAAGAATCCACCACGGTTTGTTCGTAGCCAAATCTTTCACATCGTCTTTCAAAGATGTTTTCTCTTCTTTGATAGGCTTTACCCGTTCTTTTGTCCACGAAAAAGTAAGGAAAAACATAATAGCCGCCAATACGGCAAAAACGACGGCAGCCATTTGCCAACCGAATGCCTGTGACGGAACGCCGTCGACTATTTTCATTTTGCTGAATATATCGACCAACGGCTCTATCAGGAACAACACCAAAATACTCCCGCCGAATGCAAAAGTCATTCGGTATGAAGACAACGATGTACGAGTCTGCGGGTCGGGCGACATTACCCCTAACAACGAAGCGTATGGCACATTGACAAACGAGTACACCATCATCATGAGCGTATAAGTGACATAAGCATATATGATTTTCGATATTTCGGAATCTCCACCCCATGACGAAAAAGTCAATATGCCGCATAACCCGAAAGGTATGGCTCCCCATAACAAATAAGGGCGGAATTTTCCGAAACGAGAGTGCGTACGATCGCCTAAAATCCCGATAAAAGGATCGAGGAATGTATCCCAGATACGGGTAATCAAGAACATGGTTCCCACTACCGCTGCCGAGATTCCCACCACGTCGGTATAGAAAAATAACAAATACATGGTGAAGAGCTTCCAAAACATGGAAGAGGCGGCATCACCCAGACCATACCCTATTTTTTCCCTTAATTTTACGTGTTCCATGATATCTTATTTCAATATTTTTTTATTATGATCGACCATAGAGATAATAGTCCGTACCGATTCTATCGAACGCAATCCGTCGGCAGGCGTATGCAAGCAATAATCCACCAAACGGTCTACTGTCGATTCGGCAACGTGCATACGCGTATCGGACGAAGCATAGTATATGTACACTTTCCCGTCTTCATCGGCAATCCAACCATTGGAAAACAAAACATTCGAAACATCTCCTATGCGTTCTTCATCAACCGGGGCCATGAAATATCCGGCAGGCTCTGCAATCATTTTGGTCGGATCCTCCAAAGAAGTCATGTAAAGATAGAGCACATAGCGCAATCCGGCAGCACAACAACGAACCCCATGAGCAAGATGCAACCACCCTTTTTCAGTCTTAATCGGGTGAGGACCCTCTCCATTTTTCACTTCTTTAATCGTATGATATTCCCGTTTATTGATAATTACTTCGTCGTGTACCTCTGCATGGCAAATATCATCGACCAAAGCCCAGCCTATGCCTCCACCATTTCCCGTATCGATGAAACCGTCTTGCGGACGGGTATAAAGAGCATATTTCCCATTCACGAACTCGGGATGCAAAACGACATTACGCTGCTGGCTGCGAGTCTTTAAATCGGGAAGACGCTCCCACGTTTTCAAATCTTTTGTCCGGGCAATTCCGGCCGAAGCAACTGCTGCCGACAAATCTCCCGGACGTGCATTGGGATCTTTGCGTTCGGCACAAAAGATACCGTAAATCCAGCCATCTTCATGTGCAGTAAGACGCATGTCATACATATTGGTATCGGGAATATCTGTTTCGGGCATCAAAATAGGATAGTCCCAAAAACGAAATCCGTCCACCGGGCTATCACTCTCGGCCACTGCAAAGAAAGACTTACGATCATCGCCTTCCACTCGCACCACCAAGTAATACTTTCCGTTCAATTTAATAGCACCCGAATTCATCGTCGCATTGATACCGATACGCTCCTCCATATAGGGATTGGTCTTCTCGTCGAAGTCATATCTCCAAATCAAAGGAGCATGTTCGGCAGTCAACACAGGATACTTATATCGAACGTAAACCCCGTTGTTTTTATTGCATTTCTCGTTTTTTCTTGAAATAAGAGCCTCATACTCTTTTCTCAATCTCTCTAACTCTTGTACCATAACCATATAATATCTTAATAAATAATCTTATAATCAACGGGCTATCAAAACCCAGTCATTTCCTCGTCCTTGTGTAGGCGATACGACTTCAAAAGCCTCACTTGTCTCGATATTTTTATAAAATATTAGTTCCCCGTTACGCGGATTAAACCACTCCAACCGAACGTTTTTTCGTTGAGTCCAACCGGACAGATTTACCGTTATGCTGTGACCATAAGGCATATAAAATAAAACATAATCTTTTCCACCGTATGCCACAGCATAATCGTCATCGGTCTGTTCCGGTCGTTCTATCAAATGTTGCAATGGTCTTCCTCGGAAAAAATCGATAGCCTCACACAATTTTCTGAAATGTATCATATCGCAAGCCCCGGCTAAATCCAGACTTTCTTTCCAAGTTGTTTGCGCATCTATCATCGGAGAATACTTATCGGAATACATCTGCCACACTTCATTACAACCGTAAGTATATCCGCAAGCTCCGCTAAACATACTTTGATACAATGTCATACGGACATCGAAATCATCGAACCTACCATTCTCCGATTTAAAATCGATAGGTATATTCTCATACCGAGGCTCCCCATCTAACACCGGTTTGATCGGTTGTTTCTGTAAATCGTTCAGTAGCAATCGCCTATATATGGCATAATCGCGTTGAGCATGTCCGCTTTGGAACATATTGAAATCGAGCCAAGTCTCATCATGGAACCAAAAAGAAGAAGAATGTTCTCCTTGCGGGTGGTAAGTCATTAAATGCCGTTTATCACACTCCTTAATGCCCTCGGCCATCGCTTTCCAAACGGTAAAGTTCTTACCCTCTCCGCTACGGTCTCCGCCGATAATCCATATAATATTGGGAGTGTCGGCATATCGACGTCCGAGCCATCGGCCGTACTCACGAGCATTCGCCTCGTCGAATATCTCTGGTCCCGCACCCCATTGTTTATCCACTTTATCACCCCACGTAGGAAGTAATCCCACATAAAGCCCTTTCTCCCCGGCTATTTCTAAAACACGATCTACCCACTTGAAATAATCAGGATTGGGAGTAGACGGAGAACCGTTTATCAATGGCCTGTTAATCCCGTCCGAACCATCAAGCTCGGACAATATAACCGTTTGAATTACCGTAAACCCTTTGGTTCGACGATTTTCCATATACAGTTCCACCTCCGGCTCGTTCAATCGATAAATCAACTCCCAAGCCGTATCTCCCAAATAAAGAAACGGAGTTCCATCGGCATGTTGCAAAAAACGCCCGTTAGGAGACACACACAAGTCTCCGTGAGAAAAATCGACCGATTTACCCGACCAACTATCCGCTCGTACTTCGACCAGAGCCGGGACAATCCATGCAAGAAACAATATGAATACACGCCGGGGCATATTGATCTTATTTTTGCGTTGTCAAATATTTACCCACTACTTCCATCTGCGGACGGTCTTTCCCGTCTACCGGAGTAATCGCCATAAATTCGTCTTTTGGCCACCACGGTCCGGCAGCCCAATAACAACCGTTTATATCGTTTTCCTGCAAGTAAGACAGAAATTTATCCAATACAAGGTTCCAACGCGAATCACTATCGGGAATACCATACTCACCGACCATGCCTTCGAATTTATTGGCTTTCAGCCATTCCACAAAGGGACGCACACGATCTATACCCTTTTCAAGATAGCAAGAATCTTCATCATATCCACGCTTGTAAGTACCGGAAGCATCGGCATCGAAATAGACATGCGCCTCGAACGCCAACTTATCGGCAGGATCTTTCAAATATTTCAACGTATCGCTGTACTCCAACCAACGCTCGGCAGAACACCAACTGTCACCCCCCACCATAATGCGAGTATCCATGTCGACCGTACGAATAGAATCAATACACAATTGCGCCATCTCGAACCAAGTCGTGCAAGAATCCAAATCATGAGGTTCGTTCATTAACCCATAAGCATAAATATTGTCAAATGATTTAAACTCCGTAGCCAGCGATTTCCAGAACGAAGCCAAATGTTCCGGTGTCAACCCGTTTGTCCCGATAATCGTATGCTCGCCATTCATATAACGACGGCAATAGTTATGCAAGTCCAACATGACAACCATGTCTCGCTCTGCTGCCGCAGCGACAAATTCTTTCATTTTGTCGAGATCATGACGATTCAGTTCTCCGTTCAATTCATATTGTAAACGTTCCCATTTAAATGGAAAACGCACTAATTTCAATCCCTTCTCATTCCAATAATCCAAATCGGAAGCCTGAGGATAGGTATAATCGGTATTATATACACCCGGGAAATTAGAACCGAAGTCGGCACAAGCCATATTTACACCATAAGGTTTACCTTCCGTTTTAGCTACCTTATTGCTACAACTGCACAATAACAAACCTAACGCAACTACAAAAACTACTCTTTTCATACAATATCTGTTTTCCTAATTTATATTCCAACCTTTCACGCAAACCGGATAATCGACATTCACCTCGATAATTTGCGACTCTCCCGGATCGAGCCACAAATAATTTTTCGACGCAATAAATTCATGTGCATATCCGGGGGATTCCACATAGACACCTATGGCCGGCAGTTTCCCGACATTCGTCACCGTTATCTGTCGCCCATCTCTCTTCATGGTAATCTCTGTACGAGGCATCGACATAATTACCCCTCGACGAACTTCATAATTGGTAAAATAATAATTACGAGATAATCGTTTACCCTCCGAACAAACATCGACAACAAAAAACAACATGGTCGATTTCGTCTGTGCTCGATTCAAATCGAGATTACCCAAATTTTTTACGGTTTCCAATTCGCTATGCCCATTGAACTCCCGACATACGACAGTATCCAATCGATCATTATAAACTGTCACCGATACCGTGTAATCTTTACCGTTCAACCGACGGCAATCATCGAGTAAATACAACGGCAACGATACTTCTTGGCTCGACAAATTCGTCCGGTCGAAAAGCAAAACTCCCGTCAATGGTGCAAAAGATTTCTGCACGAAATAATGTACCGGTTTAATCGCTCCGTAGTAATCGACACTCGACCAAGAGACACCCGGATAATTATCGTTCATCTTGTAATAAAGAGCTCCGGTTGTTTCGGGCCACAAAGTACGAGCCCGTTCCAACGTATGCCTTACTCCGACGACCTGTGCGAGCTGAGACCCCGTAATAAATTCGGCCAATGTGGTATCGGGCATGAAGTATCCCGAATATTGCGAGAGCTTGCCAAACTCTCCCATTGTCCCGAAAATAGGAGTATGATGGCGGAAATGATCGCCCGGACGAGACGGCCATCTATCTTTCTCTTCGACCAAATAACGTCTCACACTCTCTATATGCGGTAGAGAAGCAATTCCGAACTCTCCCCAAAACGGAGAAGTCATATTTAAATTATGATTCAAATGAGCATCGTCCCACCAGCAATTGTAATTATGATCGCTGCCGCCCCATGCCTCTCCTCGGTGAAACGGGCGGGAACCGTCGAGCTCCAAACTCAAACGCCCCATCATATCGATAGCCGGCCCGAAAGGTTTATCCGATTCGTTACCGGCGCCCCACATAACCAAAGAGGGGTGGTTTCGGATACGTTTCATATTCCTCACTACCGTCTCCTGTAACATATCGAACGGTTGCGTATTATGGCTGTTCCACGCCGTAGGCCACTCTTGTATCACCATAATGCCATATTTATCGCACAATTCATAAAAATCATCGGTTTCGGGCAATCCTCCACCCCACGCTCTCATCATCTGAATATGCTGACTTTTAGCAATACTCAACAAGCGGTCATATTTTTCTCGCGAAAAATCCATCAAAGCATCCATCGTACACCAACCGGTTCCCTTCACGAACATAGGTTTACCATTAATGACGAAAGTCCAATTATAACGGTCTTCTCGCTCGCCTCCCGGAAACGGAGCCATGTCGATCGTACGAATACCGAACGATGTCTTTTCCACATCGGGGCGAGCTCCGTTACGAGGAATAAATGCGACCGTCATATCGTAAAGAGACTGTTCTCCCATATCGTTAGGCCACCAAAGGCGGGGAGCATCTATTTTGAAATCGAATGAAAACTGTTCGGTTTTCTTCGACGAATTAATTTCATGTTCAAAGAATTGAGGAGCACCTTCAAAATTTTTAGGCACGACCCTAATTTGTAATTTCCCTTTTAGCGGTGCATTTATTTTTTTGAGAGTCACTGCCAACCGCATATCGCCCTGCAAAGAACGGGTCGATACAAAAGGCGCCTCTATTTCCACCGGAGCCTGTGATTCCAGTTTTACCGAACGCCAAATTCCCAATGACGGAATTTGAGCATAGTGCCAACCATAAACACAATTAAACACCACGGTATACTTCCAACTTTCATTAGCGTTAGGAGGCCAATTCCCTAAAAACATCTGAGGAATCGGATCGAGTTTCACCACAAGCGTGTTCTCCTTTTTCAAATATTTCTTCACAGCGAAATCGGGACCTCCGAACATTCCCTCGTGAGAACCCAGTTTTTTCCCATTCAGCCAAACGGTACAACGATTCGCTACACCACCGAATGAAAGAATAGGATTTTCGGGCAGTTCATTCAATGTAAATTTTTTACTAAACCACCATGTCTTGTAACTCTGTTGCTCGGCAATCGAGTCATTTTGCCCGATATAAGGATCGGGGATAATACGATTCATCAACAATGCAGTATGTACACTTCCCGGTACAACAGCCTCCACGGCATCGGTCCAAACGTCTTTAAGACGTAATTTTTCATCGCCGCCTTCGGCCATGAGCCATATTCCGTCGAGAGAAAAATACTCTCGATTTCGAACTGTATCGACCGACGAAACCGGAATCATCGAGATTCCCGGCAACTCCGAGAGAATGTATTTCGCAGCAAAACTTTCCCTATCTATTTCGTCTAAGGATTTCCCGGCTTGAACGGGAAATCCTGACAAAATAGACACTAAAATAAGAGAACTACCTGTGATGAATCTTTTCATATTTCTGATTAATATACTTGTACCGTAGTTTTATATTTCAACAACGTTGCCAACTGAGGACGATCTACCGTATAATTATCGGTAGGTTGTACAGCCAATTTATAATCGCCCCAACGAGGGCCGGCCGACCAATAAGTACCATTCACACCGTTTTCTTGTAAATATTTCAAAGCGGCATCGAGAATATCCAGCCAACGACCGTCGTCATCGGGCACACCATACTCCCCTACAAAACCACGTTTGCCGTTTTCTTTCAACCATTCGACGAAAGGCCGCAGACGAGCCACACCGGTTTGAATAGTCGCACCGTCTTCATCGTACGATCTGGAATAATTTCCCGAAGCATCCCAATCGAAATAAACGTGAGCTTGGAAAATCATGTTGTCACAAGGATCAACCAAGTTTTTCAATCCGTCACTCACCTCTTTCCAACGGCTGGCCGAACTATACTCATTACCGCTGATGACCAACATAGTCTCGGTATCGACCTCACGAATGGCATTGATACAAGCCTGTGCAATGGTCTCCCACGGCGTTGTGCGCAACATGCCATAGGGTTCATTCATGATGTCGTACCCCCAGATACATTTGTAATCTTTGAATTCCGCAGCCAATTTTTTCCACACATCGCAGAAGTTCTCAACCGTACATTGAGCATTGCCGATAACAACGAACTGGTTATCGTCAGAGTTCACACCATTGGAATAGACGCAATAACGACCGAAGTTGTGCATATCGAGCAAGACTTTCATGTTCAAGTCCTCGGCTGCCTGCACGAATTCTTTCATCTTAGCCAACTCCGTAGTGATAAGCGGGCCATTCATTTCGCTTTGGATACGCTCCCAACGAAACGGAAAACGAATCATACGCAGTCCCTTCTCCTTGAAATACTCCAAGTCTTTTTTGGTGGGATAGCCATAGTGCGTACCGTCAACACCGGGATATACATTACCAAACTCGGCTCCCGACATATTCACACCGAAGTATTCGGTATGTTCGGTTCCGCCGCCGTTACCGCCGCCGTCTCCTCCGGGACCATCTTCATTGCCGCAGGAAGTCATTGAAGCCATCAACACGGCGGCAAAAGCAAATGTCAAAATCTTTTTAACCTTCATAAAAATCAAAATAAATAGTGTATCGTTTTAATTATAGTGACAAGCCAGGGTTGGGCAATCCCTCTACCCGGCTTATCACAGTTATTTTCAGTCTATTTTTTTAGAAAAGCGGAAGTTGCACATGCTCAGGTCGAAGGCCATGGCGTCGGTCGGCGTGAATACTATTTTCCATGCCGTGTTATCCGGAGCCGGGCTGCATCCATCGGGAATAATCTTATTCTCGCTTACCTCGTCCAAGCCTATGCGCATAGTACGCCAGCCGCCATAGGTATTAACCGGAATTCCGCTTGCGCCGGGCATCCACATGTAATCTCCCAAACATATTCTCGTGGTCGAGCCCAGCGGATACGAAGCATTCGTACAAACCTCGAAGCACAAGTTATACGAAGCGGGATCGGCAGCCACCTCGGCGGGTACTTGAATGTAGCCGGCCCACAACACCATCCAACCCCAAGCACCCACATTACTGTGGAAACGCAAGTATTTCATACCCTCGTTCAGTGGCTCGGGATAGCCCTCGCCTTCGGTACCGTCGCACAAGAAATTGGTTGTATGATCGGGGAATTGGCTCGAATGAGTAAATCCACCCGAACCCGGCCAATCGTTGAAGTCGAAAATTTGAAATCCGGGATTCATATACGGGATAGCCACCGGCTCGGCCATCTCACCGCCCTGAATGGTCAGGTCGGTATTGGGCTGGGCGTTGGCGGGGATTTGTAACGTAATATCGGTACGAGTAGCATCAATCACGGTACAAATCGCATTGCCTATGCGCACATCGGCCTGTTCGACGGTAATGCCGTAAAGGTCGAAGTTATCGCCCGAAATCACCGTCGTATCGCCGGGATTGGTAAACTCATTTTGCAAACCGTCGATTTTCAACTCAGGAATCGATACCGTGAAAGGTTTTGATACCGAACCGTTCTTGGTCGTGATATAAAGCATATCGGTCACCTCGCCCGGCAATTGGCGGGGCACAGGAGCCAACAACATGTCGTAACGAGCATAAATCTCTTTGGGGTCGACCTCCACATCATTGAATTTGACCGACACCACATTACCGAGATTTTTACCTTCGACGCGCACCATGTCCTCAAAGTCAGCGCCATCGATTTCAAACTCTTTATCGTTGGCTAGCACGATTTTTGTAATCTCAGGAGCTCCGTTGGAAGGAATATCGTCTTTTGCTTTGAGGTCTTCCACTTCCACAACGTCCTGACAGGCGGAAAAGGCAAACAGCACTGCCGCCCACGCAGCCATATATTTTATATTTTTCATTTTTATCAATTTTTCGGTTATACACTAATTAACTCCAACCGGGATTATTGCTCGAAATAGCTTGGTTCGTGAGAACTTCGAGCGTAGGAATGGGGAAGAGCAGGTGTTTCTCGGAACGGCTCTTCACGTTTCCGCACACGTCAGTTCCACCCAGTGCATTCATCGCTTGCAAATAAATACCCCAGCGAATCAAGTCCCAACGGCGATCGCCCTCCATGGCAAACTCCATGGAACGTTCTTCCAAGATAGCCGAGCGCAAAGCCGATTTGGTCGAATAATTTTCGAGTTCGCGCGGCGTAGCATTACTTCTCTTACGCACGTCGTTGAGCAAACCGATAGCCTCGTCATTCGGGCCTTTCAACTCGTTCGAAGCCTCTGCCATAATCAGAATAACATCGGCATAACGCAAGAACGGATAGTTGGCATCGGTACGTTGCAAGGTTTGATCGGTCACTTGCTGGCTGTATTTCGTCGTGAAGGCGAAGAACTGCTCCGAACCGCCCTCGTCGCAACGCCAGCCGGCGGTTACCTCGGGATTATCGAACGGAGCCTCACGATTCATTACCATCTCTTGCCATTTACCGAAGTTGGGGAAGTAGGAACCGCCGCCCCAGCTGGTATCGGAGCCTTCGCGAATCCAGCAGTGCAGCACCCCTTTGTCTACCCGGTAGTCGTTTTCTTCGAAGAGGAGATACCAATGTTTGCTGTTACCCACCGTGAGGCTGTTTTCAATGTGCCCTTTTTCGTTTGTCATACCGCAATAGTGGTAGGTAAAGAGGGTTCCGTACAACTCGTCACCCGACTTGGATTGCAGGCTGAACAAATGCTCGCTGCACGTTTTACCGCTGGGAGACCAAATCAAGTCGTAGGATTCCAAGTTGTGCGTACCGTAAACGCCGCCTTTCACATCCTTGGCCACATCGTAGGCCAGTTGATAATACTCTTGCGAATTGAACGACTCGTAACCGGCCACTTGGTCTTTGGCGAAATCCATAGGAACCGGCTCGGTATACACCTTCGTGTTGGTCCCGTTGATGTTCTGCATCACAAATTGCGGACCGGTTTTCACCGTTACGATTTCACCCTCGGACATGGCAGCCGAAGCAATCGTAGCATATACCTTTGCTAACAGACCGGCAGCCGAAGCAGCACACACGCGACCGGCTTGGAAATTGGTGTCGGTGTTTTTATAAAGCATGTCTTTGGCATCGTCCAACAGCGGAATGATAGTTTGCGTATAGACATCTTTAATAGGTATACGAGGGCTATTCGTATATTGTTGCGACTGGTTCACACTCACCGAATAAACGGGTATATCGCCATAGGCGCGCACCAGCATGAAATAGGCCCAAGCTTTCAAAAAATAGCACTCGCCCAGCACATTATCGCGGTGTCTGGCAGTGAGGTTCTTCATCTCATTGATTCGCTCAATGGCTTCGTTGGCCCGATTGATCACAGAGTACATACCCGTCCATACTACGTCACAATGGTTGTTCGAACCTTGAAAGTTACCGTTACCGAACTGGTCGAACTGCCAAGTAGCACCCGACACATTGTCGCAATCGTAGTCGAATGGACGGGGCATATTCCCGTAACGGAACATGGAGGAGTGCAACGTTTCGTACACACCGGTCGTCCACATATCGGCTCCGTCGTCGGAATCGGGCACATCGTCGGGAGAGATAAAGTCGTAGGGTTTTTCTTCGAGCATATCTTCGCACGAAGTGAAGACCGGCGCTGTCGCCATCGCCAACCCCAACATGGTCACATATATCGATAATCTTTTCTTTTTCATTGTCTTGCAAATTATAACGTTACTTTTACACCTAAACTGAATGTCCGACTTGCAGGATAAGAATAGATATCCACACCACGGCGGGAAGCATCCTGACCGAACGTATTCACATCTGGATCATACCAACTGTAATCAGTAATCGTAAACACATTGTTCACCGTACCGAATACCGTCAAATTCTCTATTCCTTTGCAAGGAGAACCGAAGTTATAAGCCAAGTTGATGGTTTTAAGTTTCAAATAAGAGCCATCTTCGACGTGACGATCCGAAATTCTCCATTCACGAGTCTGAGCCATCGTGGCACGAGGCCATTTGGCATTCTCGGTGTTATCGGGAGTCCAACGACTTTCATACGCAAACTTGGGAATGTTGCTCACACTCTGCATGGAAATGTTGGTAAGGTTGGCATTGAAGATGTCGTTGCCATAAGTTCCCTGGAAGAACAAGCTCAGAGTCAAGTTTTTCCAACGGAAATTACCCGTAAGACCATACGTGAAATCGGGGTTAGTATCACCGATAATAGCACGATCCTCGGTCGTAAGTTTACCGTCACCGTTTACATCGAGATATTTGATTTCACCCACCATACGTTGAGCCTCTACGTCAGAGACGTTGGCATAGAGAGGATCGGCGCGCACCTCGGCAAGATTATCATAAAAGCCGTCTTCTACATAACCCAATATCGCACCGATGGGTAATCCGTTACGTTGAATAAACACCTCTTTGGCACTATACCACAGATTGTTGGCATATTGGTCGGCGGTGAGACCACCGATGCGATTACGGTTGAACGCGATGTTGGCGTCGAAATCCAATCCCCAGTCTTTGGTATCTATGGCATAGAATTGACCGGTAAGTTCGATACCTTCGTTCGTCACATGGCCGAAGTTGGTCCACATATTGGAAAAACCAGTCGAGGAGGGAATCGACACGTATTGCAACAAATCTCTGGTCTTCTTATAGTAGTAGTTTACCGAGAGGGCGATACGGTTTTTCAAGAAACCGAAGTCCAAACCTACGTTATATTGGTCGGTAGTCTCCCACTTCAAATCTTTATTCAACGGGCCTTTACTAGTATCTCCGGCGAAACCGCTGTCGGTAATACCTCCGAAAGGATAGTTTGCCGAACCCAACGAAACCATCGTCTGATAGCTGTTGATACCCTGGTTACCGGTCTGTCCGTAACTGGCACGTAATTTCAAGTTGCTGAATATGTTCAAGTTTTTAATAAAATCTTCTTCCGAAAGCACCCAAGCGACAGCACCCGAAGCAAAGTTGGCAAATTTGTTTCCGGGGGCGAAGCGGCTCGAACCGTCCCGACGATACGAAGCAGTAAAGATGTAACGATCTTTCAACACATAGTTGGCACGACCCAGCAATGAAACCAATGTAGCCTCGCCACGATTACTGGTGGGAGCGTCGATGGTCAACGCTTGCGAAAGGTTGTAGTCTTCGGTAATGTCGGTAGGGAAATTCGAGGCGTTGATAGCCTTGCCACCCCAGTTGGTATTTTCATAGGTGAAACCGGCTACTACATTCAAGTGATGAATATCGGCAAAAGTTTTGTCGAAGGTCAACACAGACTCGGCCGTTATGTTTTGGTAGAAGTTATCACTCTTACCGGCACGACCGTTGTAGTTTTTACCTTCACCTGTTTCACGGGGATAGTAGGTAGAACGCTCGTTGTCGGTATAGCTCATACCGAAGTTCTGACGGAAGCGCAACCAATCGGTAAATTTAATCTCCAAGAAAGCCGAGGTAAAGACATTGATCGATTTCAATTCGTCCTTAGCCGTATTTACATAGGTACGGGGATTGGCCGACAGCCAGAAGTATTCATCGTCTTGTGTATGGTCGCCCACATAAATCGTGGGAGGATACAACATGGCCGAACGAATGATACTGTAATCATAAGAATTAGATTTGGCAAAACGGGTATTCGACTTGGTAAAGTTGATATTCAAGCCGGTATTTAACCACGATTTTACTTGACTACCCACGTTGGCGCGCACAGCTAAACGGTCGTAACCCGAGTTGCGTATAATACCGGTTTGGTCGGTATAGTTACCAGAGAAAGCATAGTGCGATTTGTCGTTACCACCCGATACGCTGATGTTGTACTCTTGGGTAAAGGCGTCTTGCAAGATTTCGTCCAACCAGTTAGTACCTTCGACCCATTCACGGTTTCCATACTCGTCCTCGTGCCAACCCGGATTCAAGAAGTCTTCGGGTGCAGGCTCATACGTACCCGACTCAGGTATAATGTTGTTCTGCGGGTCACGACGATAGTTCCAGTCGCCTCGGTAAGGCAGGTAAGCATACGGCGTATTGTCGTACAAAGCGTTGTTGATCGTAGCTTCGTTCACGAAATTGGCATACTCGTAAGCATTGAGGCTCTCCACGATTTTCGAGATCTTCGAAAGACCGAAGTTAGCCGAGAATTCAACTTTGGCAGCTCCCGATTTACCTTTTTTCGTTGTAATCAAGACAACACCGTTGGCTCCACGAGAACCGTAGATAGCCGTTGCCGAAGCATCTTTAAGAACATCGATCGACTCGATATCGTTGGGGTTAATCAACGACAACGGATTGGAAGTGGTGTTGTTGTTTTCGTTTGCGCCGCTCGTCGGTGCGCTACCCGCATCGAAAGGGATACCATCTACGATATACAATGGTTGTGAACTGGTCGAAAACGAGTTTGCACCACGAATGGTAATGCTCATACCCGAACCGGGAGCACCATCGTTAGAATTAACTTGCACACCAGCCAATTTTCCTTGTAAGGCTTGGCTGAAACTTGTCGGATTACCGATCATTAAATCCTCGCTTTTGATAGAAGCGACGGCTCCCGACAAATCCTTCTTACGCATCGTACCATAACCGATGACAACGACCTCATCGAGCGATTTTGAATCCTCGCTCAACTGCACGTCGATCTGTGTTTTATTGCCCACGGTTACGTCTTCCTTTGTATATCCGATAAATGAAAAACGTAACACCGATTTAGGACCTTTCACCACAATCGAATATTGTCCGTCTACATTGGTAATTGTTCCGTTACCTTTCGAATTCAACTCGGTAACATTAGCGCCGGGAATAGGTAAGCCCGAATCATCGGCTACTACTCCCTTCACCACTATGTCCGCCGTAGCGGTCGTTGCCCAAAACACAGCCACTACAAACGACATAGCTCTGAGCATTTTACCCACCATTTGAGAACGTGGGAAAGAAAACAGGTTTCTTTTCATTTGTAATAAATTTAAAATTAACAATCTTATTTTGATATTATTTCTTCTCTTTCTTTGTGCGATATACAGCCTCGTTATATTGCCGTATAAACTTGCGGCTTTGGCGACCGGCCGGCTTAATGAGAGATTCGTCCCAACCACCGTTTTTGTCGGCTCTCGGTAACAACATCGAACAAGTCTCGTTTTTGTCCGAAATTGACCAATTCACCCAACTGATTTTATGAGCTTCCATCCACTCTACCCAGCGAGTCCACTCTTCAATATCCAATGGACCGTCACCTGTACATTCCATACCGGCACATTCCGATACGAAAATAGGGATCCCCTGTTCCCAAGCAGCAGTAGCTCTATCTCTCAATTCCTGTTTATGGGTAGCCGCATAAAAATGGAGCGTATACATTATATTATTGAAACCCTGCAAAGGGTCGGCTGCAACCAAATGTAAATCTTGATCCCAATGCGGACTTCCTACCAATATTATATTATCGGGGTCATATTTCCTTATTTCGGTGATAATGTCGGTAGCATACTCTTTCACACTCTCCCAAGTATCTTCCATAGGTTCGTTGTAAATCTCATAAATCACATGAGGATACTTTCCGTACTTCTGAGCCATCATCGAAAAGAAAGCCTTTGCCTCTTCTTTCTGAGGATAATAAGTATGCCAATCTATGATTACATACACATTATTTTTAATCGCGGCCTTTACAACCGCATTTATACAATTAAGAGCGTGTTCGGGGTTCTCTATATAATTATCTTCTATGCAAGTTCCCATCGCAGCACGCAATACAGTGCATTTCCAATCTTCTTTCAGCCACTTTACCGACTTTTTATTATAAAATCGAGGCCACAAATTGTGCCAACCATAACTAACGCCACGCAACACGACAGGTTCTCCCTGCCCACTGCAAAGTTGATTTCCATTTACTTGAAGCTGACCGTATAATTTTACCGGATCAGCCGCCATAGCAGACGATATAACACCGAATAATAACGAAATAATGAATAGCTGTTTTTTAAGCATAACCATGATATTAAATTTACGTTACAAAATAATAGTAAAAAAACAGCGCAAAAAAGTACTTTATTATCCGATAATGATACTTTTTTACCTCAAACGTGATTTTTCAATAAAGGAGAAGCGAATCAAGAAATCTGCAATTGATCTAAGCACTTGTTTATCAACAAAAACTATAATAGACGACCGCCCCGATAAAATGTTTTATATAAAAAGCATTCAAGATTTATTTAAAATTTTTCGAACGATATTCAAAAGCCATTTATTCATCATGATCATCTAAACTATCCCAAATAGAGTCCTGTTGTTCTATATATTCTTCATAGTAATAAGCAAACCCTTTTCTTTCTGGAATACCCAACGTATCGCACCATTCTTTATAATCGGCCTCCAATTGCTTATCCTCCGCCATCATCGACCGGAATATATCTTCCGATAGATCGAGGGTCCGATACTGTTTAATAATATCATCAAATGTTATGGTAATATCATTACTCATGGCTTTTCTATTTATCAATTAATATATCTTCGTACTTACAAATATAACTATTCTTTCATAAAAAAAGTTCTACAAAAAACAAAAATGTAAAATTAATCACTCCCCGGAATGCAGCCATTACAATATGTAAACGCAAACCGATAAGAAAAATTATTCCCTTTACCAAGAAAAAAGTAGAACTTTCGATTAAAAAGTTCAAAATTTCCCGAATATAGGAATCGTTACTTCATAAAAGAATGATTATCTTTGTTTCAGAAGCAAAAGAGCAGTGCACCGCACAATCAAATAAATTTGTTTCTGCCTTCTTTTGCGCTATCTTTGCATAAAATGCGAAAATACGAACATGATTTACAACGAACGGAACATTCGAAAAGAGATTGTGCTGGAAGCCGCTAAACAAATCATGATGGCGGCCCGCACAGCACCCAAAGGTAAAGGAGTGGATATTATCGAAATAATTACACTCTCGTACGATAGCCTTCCGACTCTATCGGAAAATATGCGCAGCGAAGGGAAAAAACGCGGCATGATGTTTTTTCTGCGCGATGCCGATAATATAGAACAAGCCGACGCAGTTATCCTCATCGGAACCCGCCGACACCCCTTAGGTTTGAATTGCGCATACTGTGGAGCGAAAACGTGTGGTGAAAATCCTGAAAGCAATCCTTGTGCGATTAACTCTATCGATGTGGGAATCGCTATCGGATCGGCTTGTTCGAAAGCTGCCGACCTCCGTATCGACACCCGGGTGATGTTCTCGGCAGGCACAACCGCACAATCTATGAATCTCCTGCCCGGCTGTAACCAAATCATCGCTTTGGCATTGAGCGTATCGTCCAAGAACCCTTTTTTCGACCGTAATTTTCAAGCTCCGAAACAATGACCCCTAACGTTTCCTTCCCGGCAGAATGGTATCCCCAATCGGGCATACAGCTCACTTGGCCTCACCCAAACACCGATTGGGCCTACATGCTCGACGAAGTTACCGACTGTTATAAAAAGTTGGCAAGCGAAATTTCCCAAAGGGAAAAGCTCATCATTGTCACCCCCTGCCCCGACGAAGTTAAAAAACAATTACAGGATACGATCGACATCGAATCCGTCCGATTCATAGAATGTCTCACCAACGATACATGGGCACGAGATCACGGCGGTATCACGGTATTCAAAGACGGAGTTCCCGTTATATACGACTTCAAATTCAACGGCTGGGGGCTTAAATTCGCAGCCAATTACGACAACCTCATCACTTCGACTCTATATAACGAAAACGTTTTTAACGCCCTATACGAAAATAAGCTCAATTTCGTACTGGAAGGGGGAGCCCTCGAATGCGACGGAGCCGGAACCTTGCTCACCACGAGCGAATGCCTGCTATCTCCCAACCGAAATGGAGAATGGACACGACCCGTTATCGAAGAATACCTCAAACGGACATTCGGGCTGCAACGCATACTATGGCTCGACCACGGCTATCTCGCCGGAGACGACACCGATAGCCACATCGACACACTGGCCCGATTTGCAGACGAAGATACGATCGTTTACGTACAATGTTCCGATTCGGAAGACGAGCACTACGATGCATTGCATAAAATGGAAGCACAACTTCAAACCTTCACAACGATCGGCGGGAAACCGTATAATCTGCTTCCCCTACCCATGCCCGAAGCCGTTTACGATGAAAACGGAGAGCGTTTACCGGCAACCTATGCCAACTTTCTCATCTTGAACGACGCAATCCTGTACCCCACTTATCGACAACCTTTGAACGATAAGAAAGCATTTGAAATACTTCGACAAGCGTTCCCGAATCGGGAAGTCGTAGGAATAGACTGTTCTCCGCTCATTCGACAACATGGTTCGTTACATTGCGTAACCATGCAATATCCTCGAAATGTATTACGATAAATATATCCTGTCATGACCGAAAAGAAAATCACCGTCGGAATTATCCAACAACAAAATACCGGCGACATCGCCGACAACAAAAAAAGACTGAAACAACACATCGAACAATGCGCTGCAAAAGGTGCACAGCTCGTAGTTCTGCAAGAACTACATAACAGCCTCTATTTCTGTCAAACAGAATCGACCGATAACTTCGATTTGGCAGAATCCATACCGGGAGAATCGACCGAATTTTACAGTCGTATCGCCGGTGAGCTGCACATCGTCTTGGTAACCTCTCTTTTCGAACGACGCGCAGCCGGATTATACCACAACACAGCAGTCGTGTTCGACACCGATGGTTCTATCGCCGGAAAGTATCGTAAAATGCACATACCGGACGACCCTGCCTATTACGAGAAATTCTATTTCACCCCCGGCGATTTGGGATTCACCCCCATAAAAACCTCCATCGGTACACTGGGGGTATTGGTATGTTGGGATCAATGGTATCCCGAAGCAGCCCGCCTCATGGCACTGCAAGGAGCCGACATGCTCATCTACCCTACGGCCATCGGCTGGGAAAGCTCCGACACCCCCCAAGAACAAAAGCGACAACAAGACGCGTGGATTATTTCCCAACGAGGACACGCCGTCGCCAACGGACTACCTGTTGTAGCTGTCAACCGTGTGGGACATGAACCCGATCCCTCTGGACAAACCAACGGCATACAATTCTGGGGACACAGCTTCGTCTGCGGTCCGCAAGGCGAAATACTGGCCGCCGCTCCCGACGACAGCGAATGGTGTGAAGTCGTAGAAATAGATTTAACCCGCTCCGAAAACGTTCGGCGCTGGTGGCCGTTCTTGCGAGACCGCCGTATCGACTCGTACAACGATATATTGCGAAGATTCATCGACTAACCGTATCTCGAAAAACAAAAGCACGGAACCTCTTCACCCGATTCCCCGATGTACCGAACCTTCGTTATAAAATAATAAAAAAGGACATAAATCTCCGCAAAACAGCTATTTTTGTAAATTATTAGCGTCAAGACATGGACACGAAAAAAAATATCACGGACAAACAACTGGCATTGGATAAGCGTTATATACGAATGGCTCAAATTTGGGCTGAAAACTCTTACTGCCAACGTCGTAAAGTCGGAGCTTTAATTGTAAAAGACAAGATGATAATTTCCGACGGATACAACGGTACACCTGCCGGATTCGAAAACTGCTGCGAAGACGAAAACGGCCACACATTTCCTTTCGTTTTGCATGCCGAGGCAAATGCCATCACCAAAGTCGCTCGCAGCAACAACAGCAGCGACGGAGCGACTCTATACGTGACGTCCTCGCCTTGTATCGAATGTTCCAAGTTGATTATACAAGCAGGTATCAGTCGTGTCGTATTCTCGGAGTACTACCGGCTCCAAGACGGTATCGAACTTCTGCAAAAAGCCGGCATACAAGTGGATTTCATTGATCCGCAAGCCGATGAATCTATAAAGTAAAAAGCTAAACTATCCTATTAAATATGAATAACGAAAAAGCTCGTTTCGTCTGGGTCCCGTTACTAATAGCCGTGGCTATCGCCGGGGGAATTTTAATCGGACGATTTTTCTCTGCCGAAACCTCTTTCGGCAAAACGGCAAGGTATGACAAAATCGAAAGTTTGTTGCAATGCATCGAGCAACAATACGTCGACACGGTAAACAGGAACGATCTCATAGAAAATGTCGTGCCCAAAGTCATAGGAGAGTTAGATCCCCACTCTGCCTACATTCCGGCAAAAGATTTGGAAAGCGTCAATGAAGAGTTAGAAGGCTCGTTTAGTGGAATCGGGATACAATTCAATATACTGAACGACACCATCAACGTTGTCAGCGTCATTTCCGGCGGCCCCTCCGAAAAAGTAGGAATACTGGCCGGAGACCGTATCATCTCGGTCAACGATTCTGCTTTCGTTGGTAAAAACATTAGCAACGAAAAAGTCATGAAAAATTTGCGGGGACCTAAGGGAACGACCGTGAAACTCGAAATCTTACGCAAAACAGCGAAAAATCCGCTCTTTTATGAAGTAACGCGCGGAGATATTCCCGTCAACAGCGTTGATGCGGCTTATATGCTCGACGACAAATCGGGATATATAAAAATCAGCAAATTCGGCAAAACCACTTATGACGAATTTATTACAGCCCTCTCCAAACTACACAATCAAGGAGCCGAAAACTTCATTATCGACTTGCGTGGCAATAGCGGAGGATTGATGGACGCCGCAATCAATATGGCGAATGAATTCCTTCCTGCCAACCGGTTAATAGTCTATGCCGAAGGAAAAGCATTCGAACGGGAAGACGCCGTTTCGAACGGCACGGGAACATTCCAAAAAGAACAAGTCGTAGTTCTCACGGACGAATGGTCCGCGTCGGCCAGTGAAATATTCGCAGGAGCCATACAAGACAACGACAGAGGTTTGATAATCGGACGCCGAACATTCGGCAAGGGACTGGTACAACAACAAATCCCCTTCCGTGACGGATCGGCCATTCGATTGACGGTAGCTCGTTACTATACACCTTCCGGCCGTTGTATCCAAAAAGAATATCAATTAGGGAAATCCGAAGATTATAGCATGGATATTGTAAACAGATACATGCACGGCGAATTTTTCAATGCCGACAGTATCAAACAGAACAAAGAGTTGGTGTTCCACACGGTCAACGGGCGTGAAGTATACGGCGGAGGCGGAATTATGCCCGACATATTCGTTCCACGAGACACGACGGGAGTCACCTCCTACTTCAACAACGTAGCCAACGAAGGTCTGCTCTATCAATACGCATTCGACTACACGGATAAATACCGCGACAAATTGTCAACAGCAAAAGATGTCGAATCCCTATTGAATATACTTGAACCCAACACTCTCTTAAACAGTTTCGTTCAATACGCCGCTCAAAAAGGAATACGCCCCCGTCCCGTTTACATCAATATTTCAAGAAAATTAATCGTAAACACGTTGCAGGCATACATAGCCCGGAACATATTGGGAGAAGAAGCATTTTACAAACTGCTACTACGAGATGACGAAACCTTGCGAAAGGCTCGGGATATAGTGAATAAAGGCGAAGGATATCCCGAATTGCCGGCAGAAAATCAAGTTCCTCGATGAGCGAAAAACAACAACTGCGGCAACAGGTCAAACAGTTGAAACAGACTATCTCCTCGGAACAGCGAGTAGCTTTATCACAGAATATATGCTCGGCAATAGAAAAGCTACCCGGTTTTGAAACAGTCTTGCGCATACTGCTTTATCACGCCTTGCCTGACGAGGTCGATACCGGTTTAATGTTATCCAGATGGAGCAAAAAAAAGCAACTGTACCTACCCATAGTGAACGGCGACAATCTCATCGTCAGCCCCTACGATCCTCGGTTTCTTAAACAAGGGGCTTTCGGTATTTGGGAACCGGGTAACACCCGGGAAACCGATCCCGGTTCGATAGACTGGATAATCGTACCCGGAGTAGCGTTCGACAAAAAGCTGAATCGATTGGGACGAGGAAAAGGATATTACGACAAACTGCTCGCACAGAGCTCCGCCACAAAAATTGGAATCTGCTATGAACTGCAACTGTTCGACGAAATACCGGCAGAGCCCCACGACATAAAAATGGACTTTATAATTACCGAAAACAATATCATTCATAGAAAGGACGAATTATGGCACTAATAAACGCCGAGACAAAACTTTGCGACGTTATCTTGCACGAACCCTCCGTTATACCGGTTATCAATCGATTCGGTATTATTTTGGGAGTCGGCGACAAAAGCATACGTACCGTATGCGAAGAAAAAAATCTAGACTGCGAGTTTTTCGTGACCATACTCAACACCTTTATCAACGAAGACTATTTTCCGGAAAACCGACTCAAATCATTTTGCGCTACACAAATAGTAGACTACCTCACCCAAACGAATGCCTACTATGAACAATTCCAGATACCCAATATAGAACGACATTTCAATTTCTTGATAAACCAAAGCGACAGCGAGAACAACAATCTCGAACTTATGAAGCAATTCTTCGACGAACTGAAAAAAGAATTGTTGTCGCGCATAGAAAATGACAAGAATTGCTGGTTTCCCTCTATCAAAGTCGCTGCCGAAACCCTGCACGGGGAATATTACGGAGAAAAATTTCAACCCGATACAGAAGAAAACGATTCTTTGGAAGAAAAATTAGACGACCTTAAAAGCCTGTTTGTTATTCATCTAAAAGGCGAATACGATCTCAATCTTTGCCACGGTGTCATATTCGCAATATACAGCCTCGAAAAAGATATCAAACAACACAACCGGATAAGAAACAGAATACTCCGTCCCATTGCCGACGGTATGTTGGAAGCCTGCCGAAACAAAAGTTTCAAGTAATCGAAGTCCATGCGTATCGCCATCGTTACACCATACACGTTACTTAACTTAGGATTGAAGCATTTACTACAAAAATACTTCGACACCACTCCTATATTATACAACGAGATTTCCGAGTTTTTCAATAACGCACCCGAACAATTCGATGCCTATATTCTTTTCGCCGATACAATCATCGGATACAGCGATTTTTTCCTCCCTCGCAAAAGCAAAATCATACTCCTCGCCTCCGATGGGTCTCACCTGCCCGAAACTTCAATGACTTCGTTAGACATACACGAAAGCGAAGAATCTCTGCTCGAAAAAATACAACAGTTCATCGAGCATTTAGACAAACAATCCGAAATCCTGCCTCACGAATTATCGCCTCGGGAAACCGAAGTATTGAGGCTGGTAGCCAAAGGGCTCATGAATAAAGAAATAGCCGATCGCCTGAATATAAGTATAAACACAGTACTCAGCCATCGAAAAAATCTAACGGCCAAATTAGGTATCAAGACCGTATCGGGGCTTAGCTTCTATGCAATGATGAACGGTTATATATCGGACATCGACGATAAATAACACCATACAATTTTTTGAATATAATTATTTTTATCGTTTTTCGATAAAAATATACTGTTTTTCTTGTTCGTTCGGAAAATATTCTATTTCTTTGTCCTGACAATATAGAATATGACGTATATGTTTTACGACAAACGAACACAGAGAAAAATACAATTATTGAATTTGCTAATCGCATTACTCATTCTCATTCCCATACTTCTCGATTTCTCCAAAGGATTTATGATGGGACTCAACTCCTCTGTCATCGGATTCCAAAATGGGCTGGAAGAATCGACTTTTCAGATTTGCACGGTCAAACCGGACTCATTGCAATTAAACCACATAGGAACGATCCCAAGTCTCAATCTCTCGTCCGACAATATTCTCTACCTTCCGGCATCGACGACACCCGTAGCACTGAGTATAAGCTCCGTAATACTGACAGGACTTTCTTTCATCGCCCTCATTTGTATGATTATTAAATTAGTGCAATTGATAAAATCGGTTGCCTCAGATGGACTTATGAACCGTAGAAACATCAAACGATTGAGATTACTCTCCTATTTCATGATTACATTCTACCTCGTTAGCTATATAGATTCCTTTATCACCACGAGCTATTATCGTTCGCACCTCTCGTTGGGAGACAATCAAATTTGCTATCCCGAATTGAGCGCTTCGGTCACTATTGCATTTATTTTGCTGTTACTGGCCGAAATTTTGAATATAGCCTATAAACAACGCGAAGAATTAGACCTCACTATATAAATAACGACCATGCCTATTATTGTCAATCTCGATGTAATGATGGCGAAACGAAAAATTTCGCTTAATGAACTTTCGGGCAAAATAGATATCACTCCGGCCAATCTCTCTATCTTAAAGACAGGGAAAGCCAAAGCTATACGTTTCTCCACTCTCGAAGCTATTTGCAAAGAACTGAATTGCCAACCGGGAGATATCCTAGAATACCAAGACGAAGAAAATACAATATAACTCACTTTAAATCAAACAAAAATGAATCTGAAAATGGTAAAATCGGGATTAGTGCTTGCCTGTGTAGCCCTTGCCCAATGGGTATCGGCACAACAAGCTCCTCAGATGGAAGCATTGCCCATCGATCCCAACGTACGCTACGGAGTCCTCGATAATGGTCTCACCTATTATGTACGTCACAACGAAACGCCGAAGAATCGTGCAGAATTCCACATTGCACAAAAGGTAGGTTCAATTCTCGAAAACGAAGACCAACGCGGATTGGCCCACTTCCTCGAACACATGGCATTCAACGGGACAGAACATTTTCCCGGTAAAAACATGTTAAACTACCTCGAAAACAAGGGTATCAAATTCGGCGTAGACATCAATGCCTATACCGGATTCGATGAAACCGTGTATCGTATATCCAATGTCCCCACTCAAAATCAAAATTTGGTAGACTCCTGTCTACTCGTTCTGTACGATTGGGCTTGTGCCATCTCTCTGAATGACAAAGACATCGACGAAGAACGCGGAGTTATCCATGAAGAGTGGAGAACTCGTGCCGATGCCAACTGGCGTACATGGGAAGTCACGGTTCCTGTCATGTTTGCCGGTAGCCAATATGCCAACCGTATGCCCATCGGAACAATGGAAGTTGTCATGAATTTCCCCTATCAGGCACTACGCGACTACTATCACAAATGGTATCGCCCCGACCAACAAGGTATTATCGTTATCGGTGACTTCGATGCCGACAAAATGGAAGCTCAGATCAAAGAACTGTTCGGTAAAATCAAAATGCCCGAAAACGCGGCAGAACGTATTTACTACACTGTACCCGATAACAAAGAGCCCATCTTTGCATTCCACAAAGACAAAGAAGCCACATACACCCGGGTGGATATTTATATGAAACACGACCCCATGCCCCGCGAAATGAGAGGAACTATCAACGGGGCCATCAATGACTATATGGGACAAGTTGTCGGTATCATGTTTAACGACCGCATCTCCGAAATCACGCAAAAACCGGATGCTCCCTTCATTGCCGGAGCGATTTTCGACGGAGATTTCTTCGTTTCCAAAACCAAAGATGCATTTACTCTTATCGCTTTGGGTAAAGACAATGGAGCGATCGATGCCATAAAAGGTATTATGCGCGAAGCAGAACGTATCGACCGTTTCGGATTCACAGCTTCCGAATACGACCGTGCCCGGGCTACATTGCTTTCTCGGTATGAAAACATGTACAAAGAACGCAACAATCACAAAAACATCGACTACGCCGAAGAATACATCAGACACTTCATCGACGGAGGATATATTCCGGGTATCGAAATGGAATACAACCTGCTCAAACAAATATCTCCGGCCATTACGGTAGATATGGTAAACCAATACATCAAAACGCTTATTAGCGAAGACAACATGGTAATTTCACTGACCGGTCCCGATAAAGAAGGAGTATCCTATCCCGACAAAGACCAAGTTCTTGCCGCTATCAAAGAAGTCGAAGCAGAAGAAATTACTCCCTATGTCGACAATGTATCCAACGAACCGCTCATTTCCGACGAACCGGTTGCGGGTAAAATTGTAAAAAGTGCTGCCGGAAAGAAATTTGGAACAACCGAATGGACCCTTTCCAACGGAGTGAAAGTTATCCTCAAACCGACAGACTTCAAGAGCGATGAAATCTCTATGCAAGCCGTAAGCAAAGGTGGACTTTCCCTTTATGATTACACAGATCGTGCTTTGGTTAAAAATCTGAAAGCCGTCAATGAAATCGTTGAATTGAGCGGACTCGGAAAATACGGAAGAACAGACTTGATGAAAGCATTAGCCGGTAAAACCGTATCTACCTATTTTTCTTTGGGAGAACCTATGGAAATGATCAATGCCTCTTGCGCGACCAAAGACCTCGAAACCATGATGCAATTGGTATACCTCACCTTTACCGACATACATCGTGACGAAGATGCCTTCGCCGCATGGAAAGAGCAAATGAAAGCGGTACTGACAAACTATGCGAACGATCCTCAGTTCATTTTCAGCGATTCGCTTTCAGCAACGCTCTACAATCATAACATAATGCGGGAACCCTTGAAAGCCGAAGATATCGACCTGATTAACTACGACCGCATTCTCGAAATTGCAAAAGAGCGCACAGCCAATGCAGCCGATTATACCTTCATCTTCGTGGGTAATTTCGATATCGACTCTCTGAAACCGGTTGTTGAAAAGTACATCGCTTCGCTGCCTGCAAACAAGAATAGAGACAAAGTCGGTAAAATATCCACCATACAACCGGGTCTTATCGACAACAACTTCACGTTGCCCATGCAAACGGCTAAATCCACTGTGTACGCCGTCTATTCGGGAAAACAAAAATACGACTTGCGCAGTAACATTATGTTCAGTATGCTCGACCAAATCATGGACATCGTATATACCGAAACTATCCGTGAAGAAGAAGGCGGAACCTACGGCGTAGGGACATCGTCCAATTTATCGCCCGTCAACAACTCATGGTTGTTCCTATTTGGATTCGATACCAACCCGCAAGACGAAAAACGTTTGACAGAACGGGCTCACGCCGAACTAAACAAAGTTGTTACCGAAGGCCCTCGTGAAAAAGACTTCAACAAAGTAAAAGAGTATATGCTTAAACAACATGCTCAAAACCTTCGCGAAAACTCCTATTGGATGAACATTATCAAATCCGATGTTCTCGGTTACGGTGACAACAATACCGATTACGAAAACATTGTTAACGGCATTACGCTCGACGATATGAAGAAATTCACAAAGAAACTCTTCAACGGTAAAAACATCATCGAAGTAACGATGACCGGAGTTGTCGAAGACGAAACAAAATAAAAACGAGAATGTCAAAACTAAAATGACCGTTCCGAAAAATTGCAGTTTGTAACTGCTAAACCTAAAAAGGAAGAGCCGTATCAAACTCTGTTTGGAGTAATGATACGGCTCTTTCTTTGATAAAATTGGTTTGTGATACCCTCTTCTTACCTTTACACTCGAATTTTAATCTAACCACTCCCCTTATGTTTCCGCAAGAATAGCATTGCGGGGTATCGCACTTAAAATCAAAGCAAGGCAAAAAGTGAAATACTTCTACCTCCCCCCTGCCGTGTCTCGTAGCATTGCGGGAAGTTGCGGTAACAATAGGGGGAAAAGGGCGAGGGGATTAGAATACAAGCAAAAGCACAAACCCCAATTCCGCCTTTATCGGGCGGCAAAGTCGCAAGGGAGACGGAGGAAAAAGGGCGAGGACTGTTTAAACGGAGGGTTACTATCACCCTCCTCCCCTGTGTTTTGCAACGCAAAATATAGGGGAGGTGTCCGAAGGACGGAGGGGTTAAATCGAAATTGTTGAATCTTCGACAAGCAAAGGAATATGGAGGAAAAACCGAAAAAGCTATCGTTTTTTCGGAGAGAGTTTGTTAAAAAGAAATTTATGGCTAAACCTTATAGCTACCCGATTGGCTTCCGAAATAAAAAAAGCCTCTGAATACAGAGGCTTTTTTTATTTACAATCGATTTTCTATCTGAATCTCAATTCCCCGAAATAATCGGGACGGTGAAAATCGGGCTTTTCGATAGGTATCGGAGACCAGCTCAAATAATGAGGCAAAGACGATCCATCGGCACATTTATAGAAATTAGCCGAGAGACTCTCCGGCAACTGCCCGCCGTCAAGCCCTATAAGTTCAAAAGGTATGGCGACCAATAAATTCCACGAGAAAAGCCCCTCCATCTCACAAAACGGTTTATTACCGACCGACGAATAACGTTTGATTTTAGCCATTTTATCGGCTGAGAAATGCTCGGCATCTTCCCGCCCGGTGCGACGGGCAGCCAAAGCCGTTCCTATACAGTTGAACTCGAAATTATAATAATACTTCTCACCCGGTATCTGCACGAAAAATTCCACGCAGCTATCCTCCCAAACAGGAGAATTATCGGTACTGTTCACAGCCCGCAAATAATTGCCCTTTACAAAATAATTGATGTAGAGACACTCCTTATCACGAGCTATATAAAAAGAGGTAATAGGCTTATACGGAAACTCGTTCGGCCAATCGACGCAATCTATCGCCTGCCGCACACCCTGTGCCTCCAAAATCTCGGAAACCTGCGACAAAGGTTTGTCGCACAATCCGGCAACAAATGGAACTTCAATAACTTTTTTCATGATGTTTATAAATTATACAAAAAATAATCTTTTATTCCCCAAACAAATCCCACAATAGACATAATAATGATGATAATCCCGATTCCCCTATTTATTAACCAAATGCTACGCACATTAAAACGGGCACGAACCTTATTGATGACGTAAGTTATCAGGAACCACCAACTGACAGCTCCTAACAAAATAGAGAGATAACCCACCACATGATGCCCCAATTGTGATTCGGGCAAGAAAAAATTAAACCGAGCAAAAAGGCCTATATAAAGAAATAATATCAGAGGATTGGAAAAAGTCAATAAAAACGCCGTAATGAAATCCTGCGTAAACGTATTGATGGAAGAATTGGCTTTACGAATATTCTTGGCCGGATTCTGGCGATACAGATACAACCCGAACCCCACCAAAACCAAACTGCCCAAAATCTGCAAAATATTTTGATTAGCCTCTATAAAATCGATGACGATAGACATGCCTAATCCCGTAAGCAATGCATATATCAAATCGGATAATGCAGCACCCAATCCTGTCACGAAGCCCGACCATCGCCCTTTATTCAACGTACGCTGTATACACAATATTCCTATCGGTCCCATCGGCGCCGACACCAATATGCCTATGGCTAAGCCTCGAATTATAGTATATAGCGTTAAGTCCATAAAGTCTAAAAACTACCTTATTCTACTGAAATACGGTATAAATCACAAAATAGTATGACATTGACATAAAATAAATTTCATTTTTGCTCCTGTAAAACAAAAGCTCACCTCTATTGTCCGTCAAAAACAGCACAAGAAAAAGGCAAACCCCTATTCTCTTGAAGATGCCTATGTACAACCTATTTTCGATTCGTGAAGCAAAGATAGTGAAAGGTGAGCGCAGAGACAAACGGAAATCGCATTTCCGACTTGGCTATGACGAACCACCTCCTATTTTCGCATACTGTGCAAAGATAATGAAAGGTGAACACAGAACAAAATTTATTTTAGTTCTGTTGAACAGCCGCCTATCTTATTTTATCGAACATAGGCAAGGTTGGACACAGCAAAAAGGCATACATTAACCACAACGCAGAAATGCCCCTATATTCGACCGTACCAAATACAGAGAAAAGGCTTGCCCTCCTCTTCCCTCATTTGAGAGTCTCGTTGAGTCAACCCCTCCCCTATACTCGAAAAATCGAACATCAAGGAATAATATCCAAAAATTAGGAACTGTTTTGTCCTAATTTTTTTGAGCGGACGAGGGTTTTTCCTTAATTTTGCAACGAAAATAAATACGTTTTCTTTGTCTCGATTTTTCAGTCGGGAAAAAGAAAAACAGACATGCCACTAAAAAACAAGACACAATGGTCATTTTTTTCAAAACCTCCGTTCAAAACATTATTGCAGTTCAGGCCGATCACAGCTTTTCGGCAGATGAGACTAAAAAATTATCGTGGCTTTTCGACAATGCCGAGCTTCTCCCTGATTCAACGTTGAAGGGCTGGTTTATCGGGCCCCGTAAAGAGATGATTACCCCGTGGAGCACCAATGCCGTAGAGATTACTCAAAACATGGGACTCACCGGTATCTCTCGTATCGAGGAATTTTTCCCTGTAACAGACGGTTCTGCCGAATTCGACAAAATGCTACAACGGTTGTACAACGGTATCGACGGTAAAATTTTCGACATCGACAAACAACCCGATCCCATTGTGTACATCGACGATCTTGCCGCATATAACGAACAGGAAGGTCTGGCCCTCAGCCCCGACGAAATAAATTATCTGAACGACCTGAGTAAAAAAATCGGACGGAAACTAACCGACAGCGAAGTTTTCGGATTCTCGCAAGTCAATTCCGAGCACTGCCGTCATAAAATTTTCAACGGTGTCTTCATCATCGACGGTCAAGAAAAAGAAAGTTCACTTTTTAAATTGATAAAAAAGACTTCGGAATATAATCCCAATCGGTTGGTTTCGGCATACAAAGATAACGTGGCTTTCAATGCCGGACCTACTGTCGAGCAGTTCGCTCCGATAAATCCCCAACAACCCGACTTTTTCGAAATAAAAGATATCAAAACAGTCATCTCGTTAAAAGCCGAGACACACAATTTCCCCACGACAGTAGAGCCCTTCAACGGAGCTGCCACCGGTACGGGAGGAGAAATACGCGACCGACTCGGTGGCGGACGTGCCAGCCTACCTATTGCCGGAACGGCTGTTTATATGACGGCCTATCCCCGTACGGAAGAAGGACGGGAATGGGAAGAAGGTTCCATGCAACCTCGTCCGTGGCTTTATCAAACGCCCGAACAAATATTGATTAAGGCCTCTAACGGAGCTTCTGATTTCGGAAACAAATTCGGACAACCCCTCATCTGCGGCTCCCTGCTCACATTCGAGCACGCCGAGAACGGTAAGAAATTTGCTTTCGACAAAGTCATTATGCTCGCCGGTGGTGTAGGATTCGCCAACATGCGCGACGCACTTAAAGGCACGCCCGTAGCCGGGGAAAAAGTAGTGGTAATGGGTGGTGACAACTATCGTATCGGTATGGGTGGAGGAGCAGTTTCCTCGGTAGAAACCGGACAATACGACAATGCCATCGAGCTGAACGCCGTACAACGAGCCAATCCTGAAATGCAAAAACGAGTATCCAACGTCATTCGGGCGATGTCCGAAGCCGAGGAAAATCCCATCGTCTCGATTCACGACCACGGAGCCGGAGGCCATTTGAACGCACTTTCCGAGTTAGTAGAAGAAACTGGCGGATTAATTCATATGGATCAACTGCCCGTCGGCGACCCCACCCTATCGGCCAAAGAAATCGTAGGTAACGAAAGTCAGGAACGTATGGGTATCGTCATTCGGGAAGAAGACATCGAGCACATTCGTCAAATCGCCGACCGCGAACGGGCTCCGTTCTATGTAGTGGGCGAAACCACAGGCGACCATCGCTTCGTATTCGAACAGACCGATGGTGTTAAGCCCATCGACTTGGCGATGGAAGACATGTTCGGGAAAGCTCCCCGTACCGTCATGACAGACAGAACGGTCGAAGAAACTTACGAAGACGTAACATACGATCAAACGCAACTCGACGAATACGTAGAACGAGTGCTCCAACTCGAAGCAGTCGCTTGTAAAGACTGGCTCACCAACAAAGTGGACCGTTCCGTTACCGGAAAAATTGCCCGCCAACAATGTCAGGGAGAGATACAACTCCCATTAAGTGACTGCGGAGTAGTTGCCCTCGACTATCGGGGACGCGCCGGTATCGCCACCTCTATCGGCCATGCGCCGCAAGCGGCATTGGTCGATCCCGCCGCAGGATCTGTTCTCTCCATTGCCGAAGCCCTCACCAATATCGTTTGGGCTCCGCTCTCCGAAGGGTTAGACAGCGTTTCGCTTAGTGCCAACTGGATGTGGCCCTGTAAAAACGAAGGCGAAGATGCCCGCCTATATCGGGCAGTCGAAGCATGCAGCGATTTTGCCTGCTCGCTCGGAATCAATATCCCCACCGGAAAAGACAGTCTATCCATGACTCAGAAATACGGAAAGGACAAAGTCTATTCGCCCGGTACGGTCATCATCTCGGCAGGAGCCGAAGTCTCGGATATACGTAAAGTCGTATCTCCCGTCCTCCGCACGGGAGTCAACAGTACGATCTACTACATCGATTTCTCGTTCGACAAGCTCAAATTAGGAGGCTCGGCGTTCGCCCAATCGCTCGACAAAATAGGAAAAGAAGTTCCCACCGTACAAGACAGCGAATACTTTGCCAACGCGTTCAATGCCGTCCAAGAATTGGTTAACAAAGAGTTGATTCTGGCAGGGCACGATATCTCCGCCGGCGGTATGATAACCACGATGCTCGAAATGAATTTTGCCAATACCGAAGGCGGTTTGGAAGTTTCGTTGGACGAAATCCCCGAAAAAGACCTTGTTAAGATATTGTTCAGCGAAAATCCGGGTATCTTGATTCAAGTAGAAAAAATCGACGAAGTCGAAAAGATATTGAAAAAAGCCGGCGTAGCGTTTATCCGTCTGGCTCGTCCCTGCGACGAACGCCATCTGCTCATACACAAGGACGGAGCCGATTATCAATTCTTCATCGATCATTTGCGCGACGTATGGTTCGAGTCGTCCTATCTGCTCGACCGCAAACAAAGCGGAGAAAAAGCAGCCAAAGACCGCTTCCTCAACTACAAGGAACAACCGCTGCAATTCCGTTTCCCCGATTCGTTCACGGGAACGCTCGCCCAATACGGTATCTCGGCCGATCGTCGCACACGATCCGGTGTGAAAGCAGCCATCATTCGTGAGAAGGGCGTTAATGGAGATAGAGAAATGGCCTATTCGCTCTATTTGGCGGGATTCGATGTGAAAGACGTGCACATGACCGACCTCATCAGTGGCCGCGAAACGCTCGACGATATCAACATGATTGTATACTGCGGTGGATTCTCTAATTCCGATGTACTCGGTTCGGCAAAAGGCTGGGCAGGAGGATTCCTTTGGAACGAAAAAGCCAAAGCTGCACTCGACCGTTTTTACAACCGCCCCGACACCCTGAGTCTCGGTATCTGCAACGGCTGCCAGCTCATGGTAGAATTGGGACTGCTCACCCCCGACCATGAACAGAAACCCAAAATGCGACACAACGATTCGCATAAATTCGAATCTCAGTTCATCGGATTGACAATTCCCGAAAACAACTCTGTCATGTTCGGCTCGTTATCGGGTTCGAAACTCGGTATATGGGTTGCCCACGGAGAAGGTAAATTCGAGTTGCCTTACGACAAAGAAAGATACAATATCGTAGCCCAATATACCTACGACGCTTACCCGGCAAATCCCAACGGCTCGCCTTACGGTATAGCCGGTATCGCTTCGGCCGACGGCCGCCATTTGGCCATGATGCCCCACCTCGAACGAGCCATATTCCCCTGGCAGTGCGGACATTATCCTGCCGACAGAAAAACCGACGAGATTACCCCGTGGATCGAGGCTTTTGTCAATGCCCGCAAATGGGTTGAACAGCACACCAAATAAAAAGTATATTCCGCAGGGCGGGAGGGAAACAATGTCCCTCTCGCTCTGTTCGTTTAATCAAATAATAATCAACACGACAACATTACATTATGGGAGGATTTTTTGGTACCATAAAAAAAGAATCTTGCGTTACCGACCTTTTTTATGGCGTAGATTACAACTCGCACTTAGGTACGAAACGTGCCGGTATCGTGACGTATGAAAATGGCGTTTTCAAACGGGCGATCCACAATATAGAAAACTCCTACTTCCGCTCGAAATTCGAAGCCGAACTTCCCGAATTCTCTGGTAATTCGGGAATCGGTGTCATCAGCGATACCGATGCACAACCCATCATCATCAGTTGCCATTTAGGAAAATTCGCCATCGTTACCGTCGCCAAAATAAACAACGTAGAAGAACTCGAAAAAGAACTACTGGCGAGCGGAAACCATTTCAGCGAACACAGTAACAATATCATCAACCAATCCGAATTGGTTTCGATGATTATCAGTCAAGGAAAAGACTATGTCGACGGCATCCGCTTGGTACAGGAAAAAATCAAAGGGTCTTGTTCCATGCTTTTACTCACCGAGCAAGGCATTATCGCCGCTCGCGATAAGTACGGTCGTTCGCCTATCCTCGTCGGGCGGGGAGATAATGGCTACGCCGTATCGTCCGAAACATGCAGCTTCCCGAACCTCGGATACGAACTCTGTTACGACATACGACCCGGAGAAATCGTCCGGTTGACAGCCGACGGTTACGAATCGCTCAACCAGCCCGGAAAAAAAATGCAGATATGCTCCTTCCTATGGGTATATTACGGATATCCCGCCTGCGAATACGAAGGGAAGAATGTCGAAGAGATGCGCTTTCACACTGGCTTCGAAATGGGTAAAAAAGACGACATCGAAGCCGATTTCGTCTCCGGCATCCCCGATTCCGGTGTAGGCATGGCTCTCGGATACGCCGTAGGTAAACAAATTCCCTACCGGAGAGGTATCGTCAAATATACCCCCACTTGGCCTCGCAGCTTCACCCCTTCCAATCAAGCCATGCGCGAGCTGGTAGCCAAAATGAAACTCATACCCAACAAAAGTATGCTCGACGGGAAGCGGGTCGTATTCTGCGACGACTCTATTGTCCGCGGTACGCAACTGAGAGACAATGTATCCGATCTCTACCGTTATGGAGCCAAAGAAGTTCACATGCGCATCAGTTGCCCCCCTCTCCTGTACCCGTGTAAGTTTCTTAACTTCACAGCCTCCAAAAGCGAAATGGAGCTTATTACCCGTCGCACCATCGCCGAGATAGAGGGTAACCCCGATAAAAATGTCGCAGCTTATGCACGCACCGGGTCGCCCCAATACAATTGTATGGTAAACTGCATTTGTAAAAAGCTGAACATTACCTCATTAAAATTCAACCCGTTAGAAACGCTGGTCGAATCGATCGGGCTTCCTAAGGAATGTATCTGCACGCACTGTTTCGACGGCAGTAGCTACGAATAAGCCCGTCAGAACCGAATAAAACCCCGGCTCGTTATGCCGTCCGATCATCTGTTCTCGCCGGGCGGCATAACGGTTTTTTCGCCTAAAAGATTGAAAATAACAATCATTTTTGTAATTTTGCGAGTCAATGAATCGACACAGAATATACGAATATTTATAAATCATAAATCTCACATTAAATTATGAGTCTTAAAATCGTAGTATTGGCAAAACAAGTGCCCGATACCAGAAATGTGGGGAAGGATGCCATGAAAGAGGACGGAACGATCAACCGTGCCGCCTTGCCTGCTATCTTCAACCCCGAAGATTTGAATGCCTTGGAACAGGCTCTGCAACTGAAAGAACAAAACCCGGGATCGACGATTACCCTGCTTACGATGGGTCCTCCTCGTGCCGCCGAAATTATTCGGGAAGGTTTATTCCGTGGAGCGGACGGAGGTATCGTATTGACCGACCGTGCCTTTGCCGGAGCCGACACATTGGCTACGTCTTACGCACTATCGTGTGCCGTACGCAAAATCAAAGATTATGATATTATCTTGGGAGGTCGTCAAGCCATCGATGGCGACACGGCTCAGGTAGGCCCTCAAATCGCCGAAAAATTGGGAATCCCCCAAGTCACCTATGCCGAGCAAATTCTGAACATAGAAAACGGAAAAGCCACCGTGAAACGTCGTCTCGAACGCGGGGTAGAAACCGTCGTAGTTCCCCTGCCCGCAGTCATCACGGTCAACGGTTCGGCCGATGAATGCCGTCCTCGCAACGCGAAGCTCATACAACGTTACAAATACGCCAAGACACCGAGCGAAAAACAAGGACTGAGCGAAGAATGCTTGAAACTCTATGAACAGCGTCCTGCCCTCAACCTTTACGAATGGAGTGTAAACGATGTCGATGCCGACCTCGATCAAGTAGGTCTCGCCGGTTCTCCCACCAAAGTAAAAGCCGTACAAAACGTTGTATTCCAAGCAAAAGAAAGCAAACAACTCACGGCTGCCGACAACGAAATCGAAGACCTTGTCAAAGAATTGATCGCCAACCACACGATTGGTTAATGCCCGTGTACTATGAACTAAAAAACTAACGATTATGAACAATCTGATTGTATATTGCGAAATAGAAGACGGCATCATCGCCGATGTGAGCCTCGAACTGCTCACAAAAGGTCGCTCACTGGCCAATCAACTGAATTGTAAACTCGAAGCACTGGTGATCGGTAGCAACCTCGACGGTGTGGAAAAACAAGTATTCCCCTATGGAGTCGATACCGTCTATACAGTAGACGATCCTCGCCTCTACCCCTACACCTCATTGCCACATACGTCGGTATTGGTAAATTTATTCAAAGAACAGAAACCTCAGGTTTGCCTGATGGGAGCCACCAGTATCGGTCGCGACCTCGGTCCGCGGGTTTCCTCTTCGCTGCACAGCGGACTCACGGCCGACTGCACCGCATTGGAAATAGGACCTCACGAGGACAAAAAGAACAATAAGACCTACGAAAATCTGTTGTATCAGATTCGTCCCGCTTTCGGAGGCAACATCGTAGCGACGATCGTTAACCCCGAATGCCGTCCTCAAATGGCGACGGTTCGCGAAGGCGTGATGAAAAAAGAAATTTACGATCCCGCTTACAAAGGAGAAGTTGTTAAACTGGATCCGAAAAAATACGTTTCCGACACCGACTTTGTGGTAGAAGTCATCGATCGCCAGATGGAAAAATCCAAAGCCAACGTCAAAGGCGCATCCATCATCGTAGCCGGCGGTTACGGTATGGGATCGAAAGAAAACTTCGACATGCTGTTCGACTTGGCGGCTACATTGGGAGCCGAGGTAGGAGCTTCCCGCGCTGCGGTCGACGCCGGATACATCGAGCACGAACGTCAAATCGGACAAACCGGTGTCACGGTTCGCCCCAAGCTCTATATCGCCTGCGGTATCTCTGGACAGATACAACACATCGCCGGTATGCAAGACAGCTCCATCATCATCTCTATCAACAGCGATCCTAACGCACCTATCAATACGATAGCCGACTATGTGATCACGGGTACGGTCGAAGAAGTAATTCCGAAGCTGATCAAATATTATAAGAAAAACTCCAAATAAAACATATTTTCGATTCTGTCGATAAGACAAAGTCTTGTGACAAATCAAAGATAGAGAGTTAAATTATAATACAATAAATAATACAGAACAATGGCTAATTTTTATTTAGATAACAGTGATCTCAAACATCACTTGAACCACCCGCTCATGAAGAAGCTGGTGGCTTTACGGGAACGGAATTACTCCGATGCCGAAAAATACGACTATGCGCCCTTCAATTTCGAAGACGCCATGGATAGTTATGAAAAAGTGCTCGAAATAGCAGGCGAGATAAGCGGCGAAATCGTTGCAGCCAATGCCGAAGACGTAGACCACGAAGGTCCGCACGTTGTCGACGGACATGTCGTATATGCCAAAGGCACGCAAAAAAACCTCGACGCTCTGGTAAAAGCCGGATTGATGGGTATCTCTATCCCCCGTCGCTACAACGGGCTCAACTTCTCGTTGGTTCCCTACATCATGGCTGCCGACATGGTAAGCCGCGCCGATGCCGGATTCGTAAACATCTGGGGATTGCAAGACTGCGCCGAAACCATTTACGAATTTGCCAATGAAGAACAAAAGCAAAAATACCTGCCGCGCGTTTGCGCCGGCGAAACTATGGCGATGGACCTCACCGAACCCGATGCCGGTTCCGACTTGCAAGCCGTCATGCTCAAAGCCACATACAGCGAGGCCGACGGCTGCTGGTATCTCAACGGAGTGAAACGGTTCATCACCAACGGTGACGGACACATTGCACTCGTGCTGGCCCGTTCCGAAGAAGGAACCAAAGACGGCCGCGGACTCTCCATGTTCATCTACGACCGCAACGACGGCGGGGTAACCGTTCGCCGTATCGAAAACAAAATGGGTATCAAAGGGTCTCCCACCTGCGAATTGGTGTTCAAAAATGCCAAGGCCGAACTCTGCGGAAGCCGCAAATTGGGTCTTATCAAATACGTCATGGCATTGATGAACGGAGCCCGTCTCGGTATCGCCGCACAATCTGTCGGCGTTTCCGAAGCGGCATACCGCGAAGCCATTGCCTATGCACGCGACCGCAAACAATTCGGGCAAGCCATCATCGAGTTCCCCGCCGTTTTCGAAATGATCTCTTTGATGAAAGCCAAACTCGACGCTTCACGCTCGCTGCTTTACGAAACGACACGATTCGTAGACATGTACAAAGCATACGAAGACATTGCCAAAGAACGCTCGCTCGAACCCGAAGAACGTGCCGAAATGAAAGCCTACCAAAAATTGGCCGACGCATTCACCCCTATGGCAAAAGGCATGTCCAGCGAATTTTGTAATCAAAACGCCTATGACTGCGTGCAAGTACACGGAGGGTCCGGTTTCATGAAAGACTACGCTTGCGAACGCATCTACCGCGATGCCCGCATCACTTCTATCTACGAAGGAACCACCCAGTTGCAAGTCGTGGCTGCTATTCGCCACGTCACCACCGGCACATATCTGCATCAGATCGAAGCATACGAAGCTGCTGAAATCGCGCCCGAACTGGAACCTCTGCGCGACCGCCTCAAAGCTATGAAAGCCGCCTACGTAAAAGCTGTCGAAACCGTCACTGCAACGAAAGACAACGAATACATCGACTTCCAAGCACGCCGCATGGTCGAAATGGCCGGCCATGTCATCATGGGACACCTCCTGCTCAACGATGCCACTCGTAACGAATCGTTCCGGCAGTCGGCCGAAGTATACATTAACTTCGGCGAAGCAGAAGTTGCCAAACACGCCGCGTTTATCGAACGCTTCAATCCCGAAATGATGGCCGCTTATCGCAAATAAACGCAACATTTCATATCATTCGAGGAGGTATCCCATTTATCTGGGATACCTCCTTTTTTATATCGGAAATAAAGCCGGACGAAAATTCAGTATGATTCCACTTCTTCCCTTGCCGTACCCCGTATGCGGGGTGTTTTTGCACAGCAAAATATAGGGGAGAGCTGAAGAGCATGGCGACGAGGAGAGGCCTTAAAAAGACCCTCAGTGGAGATAATAGAGGTAACCCTCCTCCCCTGCCGTGTTCCGCAGCATTGCGGGGTGTTTCCGTAAGGGAATATAGGGGGAGTGCCCCCGAAGGGCGAAGGGGTTGAAATAGAAAAATATAGCCCACACTTTCTGCTCATCGCAGATGAGATAGAGAGCTACTTCTAACCCCCTCCCTTGCCGTGTCCCGAAGCATGGCAGGGGAGGAGTTTTAAATGTCTCCGATAGTGAAACAGAAATACCCCATAAAGCTACGGGGTACAGCAATGGAGGAGTTTAAAATATTCGAAGCGACACTTTTAAACCTCTCCCCCTGTGCCACGCAGCGGTATAGGGGGAGTGCCCGAAGGGCGAGGGGGTTAAAAAGACCAGCAAAAGCAAAAGCAAAATCCCCGCCTTTATCGGTCGGTGAAGTCGTAAGAAAGACGGAGGAAAAAGGGCGAGGACTGTCCGAGCGAAGCGAGTTCCGCAGACCCCGACGGCGACCGTAGCGACGAACCCAAAAACCCGATAACAGCGGCGGCGCTTCTTGGTTCGTTCTTCTCGCTGTTGAGAAGAATGAACAAATAAAGTGAATTAGTGTTCCTTTGTAGCACAATCCTCCCCCTGCCGTATCCCGCAGCATGGCGGGGTGTTTCCGTAAGGGAATATAGAGGGAGAGGATTGAAAAGCAGCCTTTTTCGTGCTGTTTTGTGACACCCCGTAAGGCTTACGGGACACAGGGGAAAAAGAGAAGTGAAAACAACAGATAAAATGAAGAAGCGAACCCTACACTCCTCCCCTGTGTTTTTGCAACGCAAAAATATAGGGGAGGTGGCACGAAGTGACGGAGGGGTTAAAAAAGAATATTCAAAATAACATTTCAATCCTCCCCCTGCCGATAGAGAAAGTGCCCGAAGGACGGAGGGGTTGCAAGAATAACAAAAAGGAATAAAGATATAGTATCCTAATCTGCCGAATCGGGTGTCCCCTTTTCACCACTATCTTTGAATACCTTCGACAACCAGCGCTCTTGAACAGTCTCCATCAATTCATAAAAATTAGGAACGAACAACGTACCCAATACCGTATTCATCGCCATACCGAACACGACAGCCGTACCCAAAGCTATACGACTTTCGGCTCCCGCACCTGTCGCGAACATCAGCGGAAGAACCCCGAAGATAAAAGCGAACGAAGTCATCAAGATAGGTCGCAGGCGCAACCTCCCCGCCTCCATCGCCGATTGCCGGATAGACTCGCCCTGCTTACGGTAATCCATGGCAAACTCGATAATGAGGATAGCATTTTTGGCCGACAAAGCGATAAGCAAAATCAACCCTATCTGACTGTAAATACTGATAGACAAACTCATGACAATACACCCCAGCACCGTCCCCAATATGGCAGTGGGCAAACTCAGTATCACGGCTATCGGGTTAGTCCAACTTTCATACTGGGCAGCCAGCACCAGAATCACGATCAATATCGCAAGTCCGAAGATAAGACCTACCGTAGAACCGCTCTGGCTCTCTTGATAAGCCTCCCCCGTCCAACTATATCCGAAATTCGTACCCAGTGTATTCCGGACCAATCGCTCCATAGCCGCCATACCCTCCGACGAACTTATCCCCGGAGCCGGTATCGCCGTGAGTGCAGCCGATGAATACATATTGTACCGGCTTACTAAATTCAGTCCCATCGTCTCCTCGACCTGTGTAAACGAAGAAAACGGAACCATGTTACCGTCCCGGTTTCGCACGCTCAGTTTCATCACATCGTTGATATGAGCCCTCGCTCCGGCCTGAGCGCCCAACTTCACCTGATAGATACGGCCGAACTCCACGAAATCATTCACATAAGCCGATCCCATATAATACGACAAAGCCGAGAAAACACTGCTGAGAGTAAGCCCCTGCATTTCCACCTTATCGCGATCTATATTCAATGTATATTGCGGGGTATTCCCTTGAAACATCGAGTTTATCTGCATCAAGGCCGGTTCGCTACCGATATTCCCGATCAAAGCATTCGCTGCGGATTCCAATTCGCCCGCCCCCAAATTGCTGCGATCTTCGAGTTGCATTTCAAGACCGCCCGAAACACCCAGTCCGCTGATAGCCGGAGGATTGACGGCAAACACGATAGCCTCTTGCAAAACGGATGCATCCCGGTTCAGCCGCTCCACCACATTAAACACGCTATGTTCTTTCCCCTTCCGGTCGTCCCAGGGTTTCAGTACCACGAAAAACGTTGCCGAATTGGACGAACTTCCACCCTGTAACGCCGAAAAACCCACGATATTCAAGGCATTTTCCACTTCGGGGTACGACTGTATAATTCGATTCAAATCATCGCAAACCTTGCGGGTCCGTTCCATCGATGCGGCATTGGGCAACTGCACCGATACGATAAAATAACCTTGATCTTCCTGTGGAATAAACGAAGTCGGCCACTTGGCAAATCCATAGAAAGCAGCCAAAGCCAACACGATAAAAGCCGACAACGACACCAAAGGTTTACGCAACATCGAGCCGATAACTTTCACATATCCGTTCAAAGTCGCTCCATATCCCTTATTAAACCACTTGTACAAAAAAAACGAAGGTTCGCGGGTCGGTTGGAGAAACAATGCGCACAAAGCCGGAGTAAACGTCAGCGAATTGAACCCGCTGAATACGGTAGCGACAGCGATCGTCAAAGCGAATTGTTTATACAGTTCTCCTGTGATACCACCGATAAAAGCTGTCGGGATAAACACGGCCAATAACACCAATACCACGCCGATAACCGGACTCGTAATCTCCTCCATGGCCTTTTCGACCGCCTCCTTGCGACTATACTTTCCCGTATCGATAAGCCGGGTCGAATTTTCGACCACTACGATCGCATCGTCCACCACGATAGCTATCGCCAAAACAAGGCCGAAGAGAGTAAGCGTATTGATAGAAAATCCCATCAACTTCATCACGGCAAATGTCGCGATAAGCGAAACCGGTATGGTCAGAGAAGGAATAATCATCGCCCTGAAATTTTGTAAGAAAATAAGAATGACCAGCATCACGATAAGAGAAGTCTCCACAAACGTAACCAATACCTCATCGATAGATGCACTCACGAATTGAGTCGTATCGAGCACCACCTTATATCGCACATCGTTCGGGAAATAACGGCTCAAATCCATCATCTTCGCTTTCACAGCTTTTGCCACATCGAGAGAATTAGACCCCGGCAACTGATAAATGGCGATAGCCGCCGTTTCTTTACCGTTAATAGTCGATGTCGTATTGTAAGTCGCACTTCCCAAATCTATGGTAGCGATGTCGCGCAACCTCAGATATTCCCCGCCGGGCAACGACTTGATGATGATCCGTCCGAACTCCTCCGGCGTAGAAAGGCGACCTTTCGAAACCAATGTAAACTGGAAAGCCTCGTCCGTATCTGTAGGAGGTTGTCCCACACTACCGGCCGACACCTCCATATTTTGTGCCTGAATAGCCGAATAGACATCGGCCGGCGTAAGGCTCCGTATACGCATCAACTCCGGGTCGAGCCAGATACGCATGCTGTAATTATCGGCTCCGAACACCGTCACACCGCCTACTCCCGGCAAACGGGACAACTCGTCGGTAATGTTCAACTTGGCATAATTCGACAGATATAAACTGTTATACAATGGATTATCCGATTCCAACGCCAAGAACATGACGATGTTGGTAGACTGCTTCTTCGTGATAATTCCCTGTTGTATGACAGCCTCCGGTAAATTTCCCTGCGCTATGTTCACCCGATTCTGTACCAACACGGTCGCCATATCTATATCGGTTCCCACCTCGAAAGTAACGGTCAGCGTATATTGCCCCGACGACGAAGACGACGAACTCATATAAATCATTCCGTCCACACCGTTCACCTGCTCCTCGATAGGTACACCTACCGTTTTCGCCACCGTCTCGGCACTCGCCCCGGGATATACAGCGGTCACCTGTACCGTAGGAGGTGTTATATCGGGAAACTGGGCGACCGGGAGCGTATAGATGGTAACCAATCCCACCAGCACCATAACAATGGCGATGACCGTAGCGAAAATAGGCCTGTTAATAAAAAATTTCGAAATCATACCCATTCATTTTTAGGAACCATTAATTCTTTTCCAAAACCGGACGAACCGGCATGCCCGCTCTCACTTTCAACAAAGCCTTCGTAACATAACGATCGGTCGGTGAAATCCCCTCGTCGATCACTCTCAAAGTATCGTTAACCAACTGTCCCGTCTCCACAGGGCGATATTCCACCACATTAGAATCATTCACCACATACATATACTTGCCAAGTTGGTCCGTGGCAATAGAAGCATCCCTCACCAATATCGCATGCTCGCGGCTACCATACGGCAACCGGATAGAGATATACAAACCACTCTTCAACTCGCCGGCAGGATTATCCACCTCGGCCCGTATCGAAAGCGTTCCCGTCGACAAGTCCACATTTGGCGACAAATAATCGAGTCTGCCGTAATAACTGCGGCTGGTAGGCTCCTGAAAAAGAATCTCCACCTGGTCGCTCGGTACGGAATGTTTACCTTTACTCTGGTTCAGCAACATTTTCAAATATTGATTATCCTCGATATTGAAATAGGCATACATTTTCTTATCCTGATAAATAGTCGCCAACTTCGTCGATTGCAAAGACCCGCTGATATAATTACCCACATCGTACAAATTGCGTGATATCCGGCCCTCGAACGGGGCTTTCACATAACAATACCCCAACTGTATGCGAGCCGTCGACAACGCAGCCTCGGCATTCCGAACAGAGGCCCTACTTTGTTCCAATTTCGACTCCGCCTGTATCAAATCGATCGTACTGATGGCATCGCTTTGCGCCGCCTCTTTCATTCGGGTGTAATTATTCTCTGCATAATCATACTGTGCCTGAGCCGTTTTCAACGCTGCCTCGGCCTGTTCCACTGCATCCTCGTATTGCGAAGGTTCGATAACGAAAAGCAACTGTCCCTTCTTTACGATCTCACCCGGTGTATAGGCCACCTGTTGCAGATATCCGTTCACACGAGCTACCAGATCGACGGTTTGTAACGAAGTAAGGTAACCCGGATAACTCTTTATCAAAACCACCGAATCGACCGCCGGATAAGCCACCGATATTTCGGGCAGCCGAACATCGCCACTTTGCTTCTCCCCCTTTTTCGATTGGCAGGAAAAAAGCGAAAACAATACAGCCACAGCCACTATCGGCATATAAGAAAACAAACGTCTCATAAAATATGAATTTTAATTTTAGGGTTGACTCGAATCTATCCAACCGCCACCCAGCGATTGATATAAAAGAATAAGCGCATTGATGGCGTTTCCCTGCGCCGACACATAAGAATTTTGATACGAAAGCAATGAGCGCTGCGCATCGAGTACATTTTGGAACCCCGACAAGCCTCGCTTATACAAGTCGAGCGAGAGCGACAACGTCTTTTCACCCTCGGCCACCAGCTCTTTCAACATCGAAATTTGTTTGACGATATGCGTATAACTGTTCATGGCATTCTCCACCTCTTGGACAGCCGTCAACACAGTTTGGTTATACTGCTCTATGCCGCTATCGAGCTGAGCCCTCGCCGATGCCAAAGCCTGTATGCGCTGTGTCCCTTGAAACAAAGGCCACGAGACGGTAGGAGCCAACTGATAGGTCATACTCCTTTTATTGAAAAAATGGTCCATATCTCTGGAAGCGAATCCGATACTGCCGTTCAAATACAATTTCGGCATAAAATCAGACTTGGCTGCACCCACCGAAGCCGCATACGATGCTACCGTCCGTTCGGCCTGCCTCACATCAGGACGGCGGCGGAGCAAATTCATGGGAATACCTATGCCCACTAACCTCTGATAATCGGGCAACGGCTTTGTCGTCCGAAGCATCGGACGCAACTCATCGGGATACTTCCCCAACAAAATAGCGATAATATTGATCTGTTTCTCTATACCCGCTTCAAGAGACGGCAAAGAAGCCTTTGTATTGAAATAAACCGTCTTGGCTTGCGAAACGTCGAGTTGCGACGCCAATCCGGTCTCGTACCTCACCTCCGTAATATGCAGGATACTCCGTTGCGATTGGATATTGCTCTCGGCCACGATATACTGTTGCTGATACGTGCGCAATGTCATATAAGCGGTCGCCACTTGGGCACACAGAGACACCATCGTCCCGTTATATTCGTCCCGGGAAGCACGGAACAACTCTTTCTTCGCTTTGGCCCTCTGACGTATCGAACCGAACAAATCGATTTCCCAACTCACCGACAAATCACCCGAAGCATATTGGGAATAAGTGTTATCGGCAGCCTCTCGCCCCAGATAACTGCTATTACGGGTCTTCGTCCAACCGGCCGAAAAATTCACCGACGGATAGAAACCGCTCTGTTCCATACGCCAAGCCGCTCTGGCCATACGTATACGATCAGCGGCCGCCAACAAATTATGGTTACTGTCCACCGCCTCTTGAATCAACGTGTCGAGACAAGCATCGTTAAATCCGCTCCACCATAAATCCTCAGGAGGCAACTGCTGCGAAAACAATGTATCGGGAGTCCACGCCTTCGGTATGTCGTCAGACAAATAACGAGTAACCGGTTGCTGGGCATAAACAGCCCCTCCGCAAAGGAGAATCAATACCGACGCAACAAGCCGACTTCGAATAAAAAAAACTTTACACATAACGTTAAACAGCTTCTTAATTGATTTATATCGTTCAATCGAAATAAATTTTCGAGACAACGCCTTTTTCGATAATAAATTATAACGGTCGTAATTCGAAATAGTTTACAAAAATCCAAACTCCTGCCTCCTTCCGCCTTTATCGAACCTCTCCCACCTGTAAGAGAAAGCGAAAAACGCTTATCGAGTCACACCATAGAAAATCGACCTCTTCAAAGATTCAGTTCCGAATTTTCCTTCCTACGAAACAATTCGCTATCTTTATCAAAAAAAATCGAATGATGACAAATGATAAATACACCCGTTTGGTAAAACTTCAAAAAGCATTCTTCAACGAACACATCACACGAGAAATTCCATTCCGGCTATGTGCTCTCGACCGCTTGGCCGAAGCTCTCGTTAGTCGGGAAAAACAACTCGGTGAAGCCCTGCATACCGACTTGGGAAAATCCGCATTCGAAAGCTATGCCACCGAAATCGGATTCCTACTTCACGAAATACGGACGACAAAAAATCACTTGCAAAACTGGGCTCGCAATCGACGTCGTCCCACCCCCCTCTTTCTCTTCGGCTCGAAAAGTCGCATTCACTACGAGCCCTACGGTTGTGCACTCATCATTGCCCCGTGGAATTACCCGCTGCAATTAGCTTTATCCCCCCTTATCGGAGCCATAGCAGCCGGTAACTGTGCAATCGTCAAACCATCGGGCGAAGCACCCCGTACGGCAGTCGCTTTGCAAGAACTTATCGACGAATGTTTCGAGGAAGAATACATCGCCGTTACCGATGCCGATCTGGGAACCACCGAGTTACTCCTGCAAGAACGGTTCGATTACATCTTCTACACAGGAGGTGTCGAATACGGGCGTCACGTCATGCAAGCCGCATCTCGCCACCTCACCCCCGTCACACTCGAACTGGGAGGAAAAAGTCCCTGTATCGTCGATGACGATGCCGATTTGAAAGCCGCCGCACGCCGCATCGTATGGGGCAAGTTCCTCAACTGCGGACAAACCTGCGTAGCCCCCGACTACCTCATGGTACATCGCAAAGTCCAAGACAAACTCACAGAACATATTCGTGACGAAATCACCCGTCAATACGGCGAAAATCCACAACAAAGCCCCGATTATCCCCGTATCGTCAATGCTCGGCATTTCGACCGCCTGTCGGCGCTCCTCTCGCACGGCACGATACTTTGCGGAGGCACAAGCGATCCCACCGACCGATACATGGCCCCCACGCTGCTCACCGACATACCCCCACAATCCCCTCTGCTCACCGACGAAATCTTCGGCCCCATACTCCCCGTACTCCCGTTCGACGACATCGACGACTGTGTCGAATACGTCAACGACCGGGAAAAGCCCCTCGCCCTCTACTACTTTACCCGCAGCAAAAAACGGGCACGCTACATGATACAACACACCACATCGGGCGGAGCCTGTATCAACGACACCATCGTACAAACTGCCAACGGAAACCTCCCCTTCGGAGGAATCGGGAACAGTGGAATAGGAGCCTACCACGGCCGCGAAAGTTTCGAGACATTCAGTCATCGCCGCAGCATCGTCGACTCCTCTCTGTACCTCTATCCCAATTTCAAATTCCCGCCATATGCCGACAAACTCAAATGGCTTAAACGATTGATGAAATAACCCTCATATCCCGAAAAAGAAAAACGCAATCTCTCCTCCTATTGTGTCGCATTTCACCGAAATTAAGGCAAAAAGAAAAGTGATTCTAGTGCAACCGAGACTATCTTTGGCAGGGAAAGAAAATTATTAGTATCCAACCTTCTCCCCCTGCCGTGCCCCGAAGCATTGCGGGGTGTGGTGCAAGAAAATATAGGGGAGAACTGAGGAGCGTAGCGACGAGGAGAGGGGTTAAAAATACCAGAAGTGGGAGTAATAGAGTTAACCCTCCTCCCCTGCGTTTTGCAACGCAAAATATAGGGGAGGTGTCCGAAGGACGGAGGGGTTAAAAATACCAGAAGTGGGAGTAATAGAGTTAACCCTCCTCCCCTGCGTTTTGCAACGCAAAATATAGGGGAGGTGTCCGAAGGACGGAGGGGTTAAAAATACCCTCAGTGAAAGTAATAGAGGAGGGTTAGAATACAAGCAAGCCCCCGATAACTGCGGCGGCGCTTCTTGGTTCGTTCTTCTCGCTGTTGAGAAGAATGAACAAATAAAGCGAATTAGTGTAACAAGGACTTTCTTTGGCTGGGAAAGAAAATCATTAACATTCAACCTTCTCCCCCTGCCGTGCCCCGTAGCATTACGGAGTACGTACGGCAAAACAATAAAACCCGACTTCATTTTCGAAGCTGGTATTACCCTCCTCCCCCCTGCCGTTCCCCGCAGCATTGCGGGGTGTGGCTCATAAAATCGGAGCAGAAGCGAAAGGGAAATACATCTCACCCTCCTCCCCTGCGTTTTCGCAAGAAAATATAGGGGAGAGCTGAGGAGTGTAGCGACGAGGAGAGGGGTTAAAAAGACCAGCAGTGGAAGTAATAGAGGTAACCCTCCTCTCCCCCTGTGTTCCTACAAGGAATATAGGGGGAGTGCCCGAAGGGAGAGGGGGTTGAATTAGAAAAATATAGCCCACTCCTTCTACTCATCGCAAATGAATAGAGAACTACTTCTAAACTCCTCCCATGCCCCGTATGCGGGGTATCGCACTGCAATGAGCGGAGAGTTACTCTCACCCTCCTCCCCTGTGTTTCGCACAGCAAAATATAGGGGAGGTGTCCGTAAGGACGGAGGGGTTAATAAAAAAAGTACATGGATAACTGAGACAACCCTTCTGGGTTCGTTCCTTTCGCTGTTGAGAAAAATAAACAGGATAGAAAGTATAATCATGCCATAATTCCATTACTCCACTACCCTACCTTCGCAAAAAAACAAACGAGCGATGATAGATACAAGATTCGAAACAACCATAGACCTGAGAGGTGAA